>BNJT01002326.1_pt1:0-302500 | contig 309454 bp, 373 predicted proteins | sample 8540491 | NCBI WGS metagenome assembly BNJT01 (sample SAMD00202455, study PRJDB9452) | human saliva metagenome | host: Homo sapiens | reverse complement strand
GTCGAGGACTTAATCAAGTGAAGTTCTTTAGAGTAAGTAGTTGACAAAGGAATAAATGATGATATAATAGATGTATGAAGTTTTCGTCTGGTGGCGATAGCGAAGAGGACACACCTGTACCCATACCGAACACAGAAGTTAAGCTCTTTAGCGTCGAATGTAGTTGGGTTTACGCCCTGCGAGACTAGAACGTTGCCAGGCTTTTGATTTGGAGGTTTAGCTCAGCTGGGAGAGCACTTGCCTTACAAGCAAGGGGTCAGCGGTTCGATCCCGTTAACCTCCACCATTTATGCCGGCCTAGCTCAGTTGGTAGAGCAACTGACTTGTAATCAGTAGGTCGGGGGTTCAAGTCCTCTGGCCGGCACCATTTCTAATTAGAGCCATTAGCTCAGTTGGTAGAGCATTTGACTTTTAATCAAAGGGTCGAAGGTTCGAGTCCTTCATGGCTCACCATTCTTTTGCGGGTGTGGCGGAATTGGCAGACGCACTAGACTTAGGATCTAGCGCCTCACGGCGTGGGGGTTCGACTCCCTTCACCCGCACCATTCTTGATATTCGCGAAAGTAGTTCAGGGGTAGAACATCACCTTGCCAAGGTGAGGGTCGCGGGTTCAAATCCCGTCTTTCGCTCCAATAGTTAATATAGTGCCGGGGTGGCGGAACTGGCAGACGCACAGGACTTAAAATCCTGCGGTAGCAATACCGTACCGGTTCGATTCCGGTCCTCGGCACCATTATATTAGCGCCCATAGCTCAATTGGATAGAGCGTTTGACTACGGATCAAAAGGTTAGGGGTTCGACTCCTCTTGGGCGCGCCATTAATCAAACGGGAAGTAGCTCAGCTTGGTAGAGCACTTGGTTTGGGACCAAGGGGTCGCAGGTTCGAATCCTGTCTTCCCGACCATTTAAAATTATTATTTAGGGGCCTTAGCTCAGCTGGGAGAGCGCCTGCTTTGCACGCAGGAGGTCAGCGGTTCGATCCCGCTAGGCTCCACCATTTTTAATATTGAATTTAAGCCTTTATTGGCGGCGTAGCTCAGCTGGCTAGAGCGTACGGTTCATACCCGTAAGGTCGGGGGTTCGATCCCCTCTGCCGCCACCAATAAATAGTTTAGTGAATTCTAAAGGAACACGGACTCTTAGCTCAGTTGGTTAGAGCTATCGGCTCATAACCGATCGGTCGCAGGTTCGAGTCCTGCAGAGTCCACCATTTTTAAGGAGGAATACCCAAGTCCGGCTGAAGGGATCGGTCTTGAAAACCGACAGGAGTGTAAAAGCTCGCAGGGGTTCGAATCCCCTTTCCTCCTCCATTTTTATTATCGCGGGATGGAGCAGTCTGGCAGCTCGTTGGGCTCATAACCCAAAGGTCGATGGTTCAAATCCATCTCCCGCAATTTTTTAATATCTTGGTCCCGTGGTGTAGCGGTTATCACGCCTGCCTGTCACGCAGGAGATCGCGGGTTCGATTCCCGTCGGGACCGCCATTTTTTTATGTAAAAATTTAATAATGCCTCGATAGCTCAGTTGGTAGAGCAATGGATTGAAGCTCCATGTGTCGGCAGTTCGACTCTGTCTCGAGGCACCATGTTGCCGGCCTAGCTCAGTTGGTAGAGCAACTGACTTGTAATCAGTAGGTCGGGGGTTCAAGTCCTCTGGCCGGCATTTTTTTATATTTTGGGAAGATAGCGAAGAGGCTAAACGCGGCGGACTGTAAATCCGCTCCTTAGGGTTCAGTGGTTCGAATCCACTTCTTCCCACCATTCTTAGGGACGTAGTTTAACGGTAGAACAAAGGTCTCCAAAACCTTTGGCGTGGGTTCGATTCCTGCCGTCCCTGTTGATTGAAGTATATCATTAGATATACTTTTTTTTTATGTTTTTATGATAATTTTAATTATATTTTAGGAAATATATTTCTAGAATGCCTTTAAAATATAGAATTTTGTGATTTTTTATTTGGGAAATATTTTTGACTTTTATATAAAAGTATGTTATTGTAGTATTGTGTTTGAATCTTAGGAGGTAAAATATGACTGAAAGTGTAAAACCCTTTAGTAAATTATATGATTTAACTCAAAGGGCTGAAAAGGTGGGTATATCTGATGATGATGTACTTAGAGAAATAAGAATAGAAAAGATAGTACCTAACAAGTACCAACCTCGTAGGGAGTTTACTGAAGATAAAATAAAAGAATTAGCAGAATCGATTAAACAGAATGGGTTATTGCAGTCTATAACTGTAAGAGATATGGGTAATGGATTTTATGAATTAATAGCGGGAGAACGACGTTTACGTGCTCTAAAGCATTTAGAGTATCCAACAACAAAAGCTATTGTTAAAGAACTAACTAATGAACAAATGGCTACTCTAGCTTTAATTGAAAATATTCAAAGGGAGGAACTAACTCCTATTGAAGAAGCTTATGCATATCAAGAATTACTAAGTATCAATAATTTAACACAAGATGAGTTAGCTAAGTCACTTGGAAAAACTCAAGCTACTGTAGCTAATAAGCTCAGATTACTTAAATTATGTAGTAAAGTAGTAGATGCGATTAATTCTAAACGTATTACTGAAAGACATGGGCGTGCAATGGTTAAACTGGATCCTAGTGCTCAAGAAAAAATATTGAATCAGATTTTAACGCAAAGTTTAAATGTTTCTCAAACAGAAGAAAGAATTGAAACTTATTTACGTATTAAAAATGAAACAAAAAATAATGATTCAACACAACCTAACTATGATGCTCAAAAAATATTAGCAAGATTAACAAAAGATATTGCAAAACTTGAAGAAAAATATGGAGTTAGTTTAAATAAAGAAGAAGAAGAAGGAATGGAAAGTATTGTTGTGAAAGTAACAGTACCTAGATACATTTAGAGTGAGGTAAATAATGAAAATTTTAGCAATATGTAATCAAAAAGGCGGGGTAGGAAAAACTACAACAGCTATTAACTTAGCTGCCTCTTTGGCGTATTTAAAGAAAAAAGTTCTTTTAATAGATACTGATCCACAGGCTAATGCAACTAGTGGAGTTGGTGTTGATAAAGCTATAGTAGAACAATCAGTTTATGATATTTTAGTTGATGAGGTAGATATCAACGATGTAATCACTAAAACCGCATATGAAAACTTAGATATAGTACCATCTAGTATTGCTCTAGCAGGAGCAGAAGTTGAACTAGTTTCTGCAATTAGTAGAGAACAACGACTTAAAAATGCTATTTCAGAAGTATCAGGAAAATATGATTATATAATTATTGATTGTCCTCCATCATTAGACTTATAACACTAAATTCACTAACTGCTGCTAGCGGTGTAATTATCCCGGTGCAAACAGAGTACTATGCTCTAGAAGGTTTGAGTCAATTAATGAATACATTTAATATAGTTAAAAAACATCTTAACTCAAAACTTGATATTTTTGGTGTATTACTTACTATGACAGATAGTAGAACTAATATTTCAAATCAAGTAGGAGAGCAAGTGAGAGAACACTTTAAAGGTAAAGCATTTAATACTGTTATAGCAAGAACAGTAAGATTAAGTGAAGCACCAAGTTTTGGAGAACCAATCATTGAGTATGCGAAAAACTCAAACGGAGCCAAACAATACTTATCATTAGCTAAAGAGGTGATTGAACGTGGCTAAAAAATCAGGTAAAGGATTAGGACGTGGCTTAGATGCGATCTTTGCTACAGAAAATGTAGAGTTAGTAACAGATAATGATAAAGTCTTAGAGATTTCTTTAGAAGAAATTAAGAAAAATCCATATCAACCAAGAACTATTTTTAATGAAGAGAAACTTGATGAATTAAAAGAATCTATTGAAAAAAATGGATTACTACAGCCAATAGTAGTGAAAAAAGCTGTAAAAGGATACTATATAATAGCTGGTGAAAGACGTTTCAGAGCTTTTGAACTATTAGGTAAAGAGACAATTCCTGCAATTGTAAAAGAGATGACTGATGAAGAAATGATGGTTTTCAGTGTATTAGAAAACTTACAACGTGAAGACTTATCGGCATTAGAAGAATCAGAAAGTTACAAAAATCTAATGGATAAGATGGAATTGACTCAAGAAGAGTTAGCAAAAAAACTAGGTAAGAGTCGCCCATATATAGCAAATAGTTTAAGACTTTTAAAACTTCCAACAGAAATTAAAAATAAGTTACTAAGTAGTGAGTTAAGTGCAGCTCATGCCAGAACATTACTTGCTTTAAAAACAAAAAAAGCAATGTTAGAAGTATGTGATAAAGTTATTGAACGAAAAATGTCAGTTCGTGAATTAGAGGAATATGTAGCAAAATTATTAAAACCAAAAGAAGTTAAAAAAGCTAAACCAAAAGATATATTTATAGAAGAACAAGAAAATATATTAAAAAAACGTTTAGGTACTGTAGTTACGATAAAACAAGGTAGAAATAAAAAAGGTAAGATAGAGATTGAATTTAAAGATAATGATGAATTCGAAAGAATTTTAGAGTTGTTTAAGGATTAGAATATGGATATAATTAAAGAAAAAAATTTTTCAAAAAAATATTTTTATAATTCTGAACTAGGGTTTCAAATTTTAGAGAAGTTAATAACGATTACTTTAATTATTATTATAGCTTCAATTAGTGTTAAACTTTGTAATAAACTAGTAGATTATATAATGTTAACGAAAGAAAATGCGAATAAAAAATTCAAAATTAAATCTAATGAAAAAAGATCAGAAACACTTCATAAATTAATTAAAAGTGCGATTAGATACACAATCTATTTTATTGCATTCTTCCAAATATTATCTATACTAGGTATAAATACAACTAGTATTGTAGCAAGTGCTGGTATAGCTTCTGTAGCGATAGGATTTGGTGCTCAAAGTTTGGTAAAAGATATAATATCAGGATTTTTTATTATTCTGGAAGGTCAATTCGATGTAGGCGATGAAGTAAAATTATATAATCAAGCAGCCTTTATAGCTGGTGGAAGTGTAATGTCTTTAGGATTACGTTCTACTAAAATTCGTTCAGGTAATGGAGAAATTTACTTTATTCCAAATGGTTCTATTAATCAAGTAATTAACTATTCATTAACATATAACTTAGCAGAAGTAAAATTCTCTATCCAAATAGATGAAACAATAGAAGCTATAGAAGAACGAATCCAAAAAGTATTGGATATAGCGAATAAAAGTGATAAGTATCATAGTTTGATATATAAAAATGATAAGTTACATGTGAATAATATTGAACAAATCGCAGATAATATTCTTACGTTAAATATTGTTGGAAAAGCAAAAGTTGGAAAAAAGCAAAGTGTTGAAACAATGTTAAGAAAAGATTTTTACAATGAATTTAAAGGTAAATTAACATTATTAGAAGAAAAGTAGGAGAGTTAAACAATGGAATATGGTTTAAATGATATTGTTGAAATGAAAAAGCAACATCCATGTGGCACTAATAGATGGCAAATTACTCGTATGGGTGCTGATATAAAGATAAAATGTTTAAAAATGTGACAATAACATTATGATGCCACGACGAGAGTTTAATAAAAAAATAAAAAAATATTAGAAAAAAACATTCTTAATATTAATGAAAGACAACAAACACATGTTTTGTTGTCTTTTTTTGTTTTAAGTACTATTTATAAATTTTTTTCTAAAACTCCAGTTATCTATTTTTTTACCACGGAAATCTAACTCTTTATAATTAACATTTTCATACTTATTTTTTTTGAATAAAAAGTGCTTGTTTTTTTCAATATTTGTAACAAATGATAATGATTTACCATTATTATCCATAACAAAAAGTATCGATATAGTTTAAAGAAATTCACTTCCTACATTTTGCCCCTGGTATTTTTGGAGATATAGCTAAAATCATTAAATACCAGTCTAGATCTGTTTCTTTTTCTCAGGTACTCAGTAGTTTTATCGTTAAACACGAAAAAAATGATAAAAATATTGTATATTGATACATATTTTTAATAAAGATATTCCACCATGGATAATATATTTAAAGAGAGAAATATCTTTTGTGTGAAGTAATGCTACTCCTACAGGAATTTTTGTCCTTTTTCAACAACTATACAAATTCCAAATTTTATATAAAAGCTTAATAAGAAGTTTGTATAAAGCTAATAGATAATCTGCATAGTTTTTTTATTTTTTTGTAAATATTTGATTTTAGCAGTGCGAATAATGGATAATCTATAAAAAGCTTCTTTACATATATTAGCTAATGTGTCGATTTCGTTTATATTTGCTTTTACGATATTTAATGATAGTTACCTCCTAGTAAAAATTATAATATTATATATTGACATCCTTTTATATTTACTATTATAACATACTTAAATGTATTTTTATCATTAATTTGACTATACCAGTAATAGAATTATTGATTTATTAGATGAATCTCTATTCCATTTGGATCAGTAATAATAGTTTTACTAGCTAATTTTTGAACAATATTAATATTGTTTTCTTTTATATTGTTAATAATATTAGTATAGGTAGCATTATTGACAAATATTATCTCAAAATAAGCTAGTCCTGGAGTGCCTTTTTGACGTAGATTTAGATTAGGACCAGCCCACTGGTTAACAGCTAAGTGATGATGATAATCTCCATAAGCAATCCAACTTGCACTAGGGACAGTGAATTTATCTTTGAATCCAAGTACTTTTTGATAAAAGCTTGTTGATTCTGAAGAGTTTTTAACACTAAGGTGTATATGACCAATAGTAGTACCAACAGGAAGAGTATAAGGAATTACTTTTTCTGATATACTTAATAAATGATCTGCGTCAAGTTGTTCTGTAATTCCTACTATTTTACCATCCTCACGTTTATCCCAAGTACTTTCATCTTTATCGTAATAAACTTCAATACCGTTACCTTCTATATCAGTTAGATAAAGTGCATTACTATATCCGTGGTCAGCTCCACCTTCAAGAGGAGTATGAGTATCAATGAAATGACGTAATATATTTGCTAAGTCTTGTTTACTTGGAACTAAATAGGCTATATGATATAAACCATATGAGTGAACTAGAGTACCTTCAACTTTATTTAAGAAAAGTAGAGGAGTTTTGTCTTTAGTACCGAGAGTAGCTCCTTGGGCATAGTTTGATATTAATTCCATTCCCATTGATTCTGTATAAAATTTAATTTGCTTTTCTAGATTTACTACATTTAATGTAACAGTGCCTAGTTTGATATTTGAATTGTATTTTTCCATAAGTATTACCTTCTTTTTAATTATTAGGTAATTTATTACCTTGTTATATAGTTTACATCTAGCAATATAATTTGTAAAGTACGTGTTTTTATAATAGTTAGTATCTTTTTAGATACTAATTAATAATATTAGGGTAATTTATTAGAAAAATAATGTAAATATAGTAATATTAAATGATAAGATAGAGTTTTTATGTTATAATAGTGTAGTTGAATAGGATAAACCTAAGAAAAAACGAAATATTATAACGAAAAGGAGTGATTAATACTATGGCACTAACAGCCGGGATAGTAGGATTACCAAACGTAGGAAAAAGTACTCTTTTTAATGCGATAACAAAAGCAGGAGCATTAGCGGCGAACTATCCATTCGCAACTATCGATCCAAACGTAGGAATAGTAGAAGTTCCAGACCATAGATTAAATAAATTAACTGAACTGGTTGAACCTAAAAAAACTGTACCAACATCATTTGAATTTACAGACATTGCAGGTATTGTTAAAGGAGCATCAAAAGGTGAAGGGCTTGGGAATAAATTTTTAAGTCATATTCGTGAAGTAGATGCAATTTGCCAAGTTGTTAGATGTTTTGAAGATGAAAATATTACACACGTTGCAGGTGGAGTAGATCCATTATATGATATAGAGGTTATTAACTTAGAGTTAATTCTTGCCGACCTTGAAAGTGTAGAAAAACGTATAGGACGTGTAGAAAAAAACAAGCTAAAACAAAAAAAGATAAAAGATGCAGTAGCAGAATTTGGAGTATTATCTAAAGTACGTGATATTCTTAAAGAAGAAAAAAACCAGCACGTCTTTTTAGAATTAGATAAAGAAGAACAAAAAAATTGCTAAAGGATTACACTTACTAACAATGAAACCAATGCTTTATGTAGCAAACGTTAGTGAAGATGATTTATTAGATGTTGATGCTAATAAACATGTTGCAAGTGTCCGTGAATTTGCTGCAAGCGAAGGAAGTAAAGTTATCGTTGTTTGTGCAAAGATTGAAGAAGAAATGGCTGCACTTGAAGATGAAGAAAAAAAGCTATGTTCCTAGAAGAATTAGGAATAGATGAAAGTGGTCTAGATAAACTAATTAAAGCAAGTTATAATCTATTAGGATTAGCAACATACTTTACAGCAGGTGTGCAAGAAGTTCGTGCATGGACATTCAAAAAAGGAATGCTAGCTCCTGAATGTGCAGGGATTATTCATTCAGATTTCGAACGTGGATTTATTCGTGCAGAAACTGTAAGTTATGATGATCTAGTGGAATATGGTAGCATGCCAAAAGCAAAAGAAGCTGGTCGTGTTCGTCTAGAAGGTAAAGAATACGAAGTAAAAGATGGCGATATAATGCTATTTAGATTTAACGTATAGTAATAAATAAAAATTATAATATTATGAACCTATGGTATATTTTTGTACTCATAGGTTTTTTCTTTCTCTGTAAATACTGAAATGTGGTATAATATAATTTATTACAAAAATTTTCAAGGGGGAATTACTATGTTTTTACGCTTTTTTCATAACCCATTGTTATTAGCAAAATTAACTTGGTATGAATACTATATTAAAGGAAGCAAAAAACAAAGTACCGCAGAGTATAAAATAAAAAGAATAATTAAAGATGTTACAGGTGAAAAGATTACCGAATTTTATGTATATAATAGTGGTTTGTCTACACCTAAGTTATCAAAAAATGGATTCCAAGCAACAGCTATTTATATCCCAAAATATAAAGAAATACTAGTTATTTTTAGAGGTAGTGAAAAAGAGGATATAAGTGACTGGTTTTATAATTATACAGGTATAGTATCAGGAGAAAATACTAGCCAAATAGATTCAGCATTGGCCTTTGTTAGATATTTAAAAAGAAAGATAACTGATTTTGATGAGTGCTATAAAGTAGCTGCCGGTCATTCATTAGGAGGACATCTAGCAACAACTGTACAACTGTTAAAAGCACCATTCCAACGAGTATATACGTATAATACAGCTTTACCACAGCTAAATCAATTAAGAAAATATGATAAAAAATTTAACAAAAAGCTAGAGGAATATTTCTTAGAAAAAGATTTGGAGATGACAAATAAACTTCAGAATTTTACAGAGAACTATTATATTAAACATAGTCATCATATTTATAACTATGTTAGAAAAAATGATTTTGTTCAATCTATGAATATGACTGTTGGAACATTTCTCCGTAGGTAAAACTATAGAATTTCCGCCAATATTAAAAAACTTTGTTTCACCAGATGAGTTTTTATCGGAAGAAGATTCTTATGAGCTGGATAGATTATTTGGTGATTTTTATAAACATTTATTATCTATCGGTATTTTACCTGATATGGTAAAAGATAAGCAAAAAGAAATTGCGGATGAGTTTGTAAATTTTCTAATCTCAGAAATAAAAGATCCTATTCACAATCAAATACTAAGTATAGGAAGCTGGGGTAAAAAGAGCGATGGTTCAGATATAAAAAAATCGTATAGAGTATTTAAAGCGTTATATAATTATATGCTTTATCTTGCTCACTCTGGGATAATTCCGGAGGATGTAATTAATAGTGAAGAGAGTAAACAGGCGAGTACTTTATACCAAGAGGTATTAGGTAATGCAACAGCAATAAACTTAAAGAGTCTTTTAAAACCGCTACAAGAGTTTTATACATTAATAAAAGCAATTTATACTTTAGTTAATGCTAAAGAATTTGATGATGTAGAAGGTTGGGTTGAACTGGCTCAAGCTCATGACTTACCAATGTTTTACGATGTTTTAGAATAATAAAAAAAGTGTCTACATTTATTGTAGACACTTTTTGTTGACTTACTAATTAGAATTTTCTAATTCCGTCTATTGGAATTGGCATTTTGTTTACGTTGTCTTTCTAATTCTTTCTGTCTTTCTATTTCTCTCTGTCTTTCTTTTTCTAAACGCTCTTTTTTTCTTTCTTCTGCCTATCTAACTCTTGTTGTTTTAGCGGCTTCTTGTTGTTTAGCGGCGGCGTCTTGTTTTTCTTTCTCTTGCCTCTCTTTTTCTAATCGTTCTTTTTCCTGTTTATCTTTATCTGTAGTTGTTGAAGTTGTTGGTTTTTTAACTACTGCTTTTGTAACTTCACCATAGATAACAGTTTTATCGATGTTAGATCCAAATTTAAGATTAACTTTATCTTTTGATAATTCTTGGAAATCGCTTGGTACTATATCAGCCGTACCACCTTTACCGTTATTTTGTGGATTTATATAAGCATCTACTACCGAACTTGGTCTTTCAAAGGCAGTATCAGGAGAGATTAAACTACTGTCATAGGCATAAATTGCATTCATTAAATGTGACCACATCTTATGTCCGTAAGAATAGTCCGGAACTGTAGCAGGTTTATCATAACCTGTCCAAGTACCAAGTGTAATCTTCGTAGAACCACCTACAACCCATAAGTCTTTATAGTACTCAGAAGTACCAGTTTTTACAAATAGGTTCTTAGTATTGAAACTTAGGGCAGCAGCGATATCTGGAGCTGTACCGTAACCTGTGTTAATAACATCATTAAGCATATCTAACATTAAATAACTAGTTGAGTCTTTGTACACTTGTGTAGGTTTTACTTCAGCACTATAAACAACTTTATCGTGGTGATCACGAATTTCTTGGATTATGTATGCTTTATTATATTTACCGTTATTAGCAAAAGTAGAAAACGCAGCTGTGTTTTCCGCTACAGACACCCCATAGTTCATACCACCAAGGGCAGTAGCTAGGTTTTTCTGGTCAGCTTCAGTAAGACGTTTGAAGTCCATTTTTTCTAAATATTCTTTTGCAGGATTCTCGTTTATAAATGCAGAATATAGACGTACTGTTGCAAGGTTAAGAGATCTTGCTAATGCCTGTCTAGCAGGTAAGTATTTATATTCTGTTTGTGAGAAGTTTTCAGGTTTCCAACCTTCAAAGTTAAATCTCTTATCTAGTAATGTTGAGTTAGGAGTAATATATCCTTTATCTATTGCTGGTCCATATACTAGAAGAGGTTTAATAGTAGAACCTGGAGAACGGTGAGTTCTTGTAGCGTGGTTAAGTTGTTGTTTATTATAATCCATACCACCTACAAATGCTAAAATCTTACCTGTTCCATTTTCTATAACAGTTGCCCCGATATCAAGAGGGTAAGTAACTCCATCTTGAGTTGATGTAGGGTAAGAAGCGAATTGTTTTTTAGCTTCTTGAAGTTTATCATATAAGTTTTTAATTAATGTTGTTTTAACTGTATAACCACCAGTTACAAATTTAGTTTTATGTTTTTCAATAAGGTCATCTCTATATGAGCTATCTTCTTTAAATTGTTGTTCTTTATTATTCTTTTTAGCAGTTTGTTCAGCTAAAATTTCTGCAGCAGCAGTTACAACTTCATCACGAATATATGGATAATCAGTATATTCAGTAGCTTTTTCTTTTATAAAAGCACCTTTAATATTAAATTTTAGAGCTTCATTATATTGATCTCTTGTGATAAATCCATTATCTTTCATTTGCTCTAGTACGTATTTTTGGCGATCAAAACCAACTTGTAGTTCTTCATCACTTTTCACGTTACCTGAACCATCGAAAGGTGTATATTTATATGGTGATTGAACAAATCCAGCTAAGTAAGCAGCTTGTGCAATATTTAAATCTTTTGAGTGAACTCCAAAGATACTTTGTGCAGCTGTTTCAATACCACTAATATTTTGACCTAAACTATTTTTCCCGAAAGGAGCAACGTTTAAGTATGTTTCTAGAATTTCTTCTTTAGAAAAGTTATTATCAACTCTTAGTGCTAATAAAATTTCTTTTGCTTTTCTTTCATAAGATCTAGAGTTATCTAATAATTGGTTTTTACTAATTGCTGAGTTATTGTACTACCCCCAGTGTTACCAGATTTAGTTACTTCACTAAAACTAGCACGAACGATAGCTAATGGCTCAACTCCACTGTTAGAATAGAAGTTAGAGTCCTCACTCGCAATTATTGCATTTTTTGCATTTTCACCAATGTCGTTATAACTTACTACTTTTCTAATTAACTCTGAGTTAATAGTTCCTAATTTTTCTCCACTTCCAAAGTAAACATCACTACTTTTTGAAATGTTGTTAACTTGTTCTAGCATTTCTTCATGATTCATAAGTGGCTGATCTTTAACAAGTCCACCTACAAAACCTAAAGCTACTCCTGAACCAAGACTTAAGCATACGGCCGTAGGAAGTAGTAATTTCTTTAGAATAGAAGAACGATTCTTTTTCTTTTCCATTAAAATCTCCTTGTTTTAACTTCTGTTTATTACTTCATTAAATTTTAATAATTATATTATAACATAAAACTTTAAAAAATTATAAAATAAAGTGAGAAAAAAGAGAACTTTTGTAATTAAAATAATGAAAAAGATGAAAGTTATATAAAAAATGTGATATAATTGTGTTAAATGTATGAAAATTTGACTACGGAGGAGTATTGATGAGTAAATTATTAGATGATTTAAAAATTTAGAGACTTAGTTTACCAACAAACAGATGAAGAAGGAATAGCAAAAATTATTAGAAAATGAAAGTGTATCTATTTACTGTGGAACAGACCCTACAGGGGACTCTCTACATGTAGGTCATTTACTACCATTTTTAACATTACGCAGATTTGCTCAGCATGGACACAAACCAGTTGTCTTAGTAGGTGGTGGAACAGGGATAATAGGTGACCCATCAGGAAGAAGTGAAGAAAGACAACTTCAAAGTTTAGAGACAGTTGCAGAAAAATGCTAAAAAAATTAGAAAAATCAACTTAGAAATATTTTCCGTGGGCATGATAATATTGAATTTGTTAACAATGGAGATTGGTTAGGAAAACTTTCTATGATTGAGTTTTTACGTGATTATGGAAAATTAATCAATGTCAATTACTTATTAGCAAAAGATTCAGTATCAAGCCGTTTAGAAAAATGGATTATCATTTACTGAGTTTAGTTATGCTTTTGCTACAAGGAATCGACTATGCTCATTTAAATGAACACCACAATGTTAAGATACAACTAGGTGGTTCTGACCAATGGGGTAATATAACTACTGGATTAGAAATTATGAGAAAAACTTCGTGGAGATGTCGAAGCATATGGATTTACTATTCCATTAATGTTAAAAATCTGATGGAACTAAATTTGGAAAAATCAACTGGAGGAGCTGTTTGGTTAGACCCAGAAAAAAACAACTCCATATGAGTTTTATCAATTCTGGTTCAACACAGCAGATAGTGATGTAATCTCTGCAATTAAGAAATTTACATTCTTAGAAAGAGAAGAAATCGAAAAAAACTAGAAGAAAGTGTAGAAAAAAAGAACCACATTTACGACTAGCACAAAAAAAGCATTAGCTGAAGAATTAGTTAAAATTGTTCATGGTGAAAAAAAGCCTTAGAGAGTGCATTAAATATTACAAAAAGCATTATTCTCAGGAAACGTTAAAGAATTAACTCATGATGAACTTCAAGAGGCAGTTAAGGGAATGCCAAAAATCAGAAGCTGAGAAAAAAAGAATACAATATTGTTGATTTCTTAGTGGAAACTAAACTAGTACAATCTAAAACGTCAAGCTAGAGAAGATGTTAATAATGGAGCTATTTATGTAAATGGTGATAGAATTACAGATTTAGATTATGTAGTTGGAGCCGAATCACGTTTAGAAGACGCATTTACAGTACTAAGACGTGGTAAGAAAAAAATATCAATTAGTAGAGTACAAATAATAAATAATAAAGGAGCAATTTGCTCCTTTATTAAAAATAGAAATATCTATATAAACAAAAGAGGAGAAAAAAATGAATCTAAAAGAAGTTGTTGGGAAAGAAGCTGTAAAATATGTAGAGGATGGAATGATTGTTGGTCTTGGAACTGGTTCAACTGTATTTTATTTTGTTCATGCTTTAGCGGATAGAGTAAAAGAAGGCTTGAATATCCAAATGGTATCTACATCAATTCAAACTGTAGAACTAGCAAAAAAAGTCTAGGTCTTAACATTAAAAGAATTAGAAGAAATTGATCATATTGATTTAGCAGTTGATGGTGTAGATGAAATCGATAAAAACTTCAACGCTATAAAAGGTGGGGGAGCCGCACTATTTAGAGAAAAAATAGTTGCAGATATAGCGAAAGAAGTTATTTGGATTTATGACGAAAGTAAGGACGTTGAAAAACTTGGTAAGTTTAATTTACCAGTAGAAATACTTCCTTTCGGATACAGCCATACTGTTAGAAAATTGACAGAAGCGGGACTAAATCCTGTAATAAGAAAAAAAGATGGAGAAATTTTAATTACAGATAATCACAATTATATTGCAGATTTACACCTTGGATATGGTTTTGATATAGAAGATGTAAAAGAAAAATTAGCTAATATAGTAGGTGTAGTTGAACATGGATTATTCTTAAATATGTGTAAGCTATGCATTAAAGGAACACCAGGAGGAGCTGTAATTATAAATAATCCTAATAAATAAAAGGATATTGTATGAGAAAAAGTTATTTAAAAGGAACACGGATATTACTCTTATTTACACTAGTTGTATGGCTATTTACAATTTCTGCGGCAGTAATCACAATTAAACCATTTTTTGGAAATTTTGGAGACAAGACTCAAAATACTGAAAAGTATACTACAGGTCTTGACGGTAATTCATATATAAAATTATTAGCCATAGAAGAAACTAATATTACTGATGATAAAGTATTATCTGAAGGGGAAAAATTTTACCTTGTTCAATATGAAGATGGTTATATAATGATGAAATCAACCCCAGAGAAAATTCGGGAGATATTAGGAAAGTATGGCTTAGATGACTTAACAGATGGGAAGCTAGTTTTTGCTGATTCTTATGATATATATGTAGATATTGACGGAGTTAGAGAAATGAGTAGCGGTGGAAAACGTAGAACTTCGAAACCGAACGTCCCAAATGAATTACGAGAAAAATTCAAAAAGGCCTATAAAGAAAGTGACTTACCAATAGTGAAATCTCCACTTAATAATAGTGCTTGGAAAAATGAATTTAATGAAAAGATATATATTCGAACACTGACTACAGCAGATACAGTTTATTCATTTATTGGGTTAGGTTTCTTTATTATGATAACGCTGGTCATGACGTCTAACGTTATTAAAAGAATTAGATCTAATATAAATAGTTATGATACCTTATTTTATAAATATCCAGAAACAAGATATGATATGGATTTAATAGTTAGAGATGCAAATTTTATAAATAAAGAATTAAAGATAATAGTTTATAAAGATTTGCTAATTATCTATAAAAACAACATTTATTGTGGAAGAAATCAGCGATATAGAAGAAATGTTATTTAGAAAGAATAGCGCCAAAGGGAAAAAAATGAGCATACTTTTAATTTATAATACACACTTCGATAACAAAAAAATCGTGAGATTAAGATGAAAAAGAGTTAGTACAGAAAAATTTTTATTGCTACAGCTAAAAACATTAAGAAAAGATTATAAAATAAAAAAATAATAATAAATGTTTAGAAAAAAATTAAAAGTATAAAAAAAGTAAATAAGAAGGAGTCTGCGTGAGAAAGAATTATTTAAAGGGGCAGTTAAATTTTATAATTTTGACCTTACTCGTATGGTTTGCAGCAATTTATATTGCAAAAGATAATATCCTACAATTAACAAGGGGAATAGAAACACAGTATTCAAACGAAGGAGCCTATGAACCAGGTGAAGCTGGATATGCAGTCGTAAAAATTATAAATATTGAAGAAACTGATATAAAAGATGAGAAATTATCAGATGGTGAGAAATTCTACTTGGTAGAGCATGATAAAGGATACACAATGTTGAAAGCAACCCCCGATGAAGTAAAAAGAATGTTGGGAGATTCTGTTACTAAGGATAAAAAGATATATAATATAGGAGATAAACCTATATATGTAAAAGTTGATGGGGTTCCAGAAAGGACTGGGAGAAGAAATAGAACTATAACAGTACCGGAAGAATTACAGAAAAAATTTGAAGATGCATATCGAAGCAGTGAAATTTTTTCTAAGAGATTAAAGAAAGTTACGGATGATTATAAAAAAGGTGTGGATATAACAACTATTAAAAATAGAGAAAAAGAAAGACCTTTTTATGCTGATACTTATATAAAACCTTTAGGCAGTTCTTTTCATTTATTTCAAATAGTAGGAAATGCCATGATACTATGGGTTGCGGTATGGATGACCAAAATACTATATAGAAGAATGTTAGTAGGTAAAGCAAGGTATGAAAAATTATTTGTAGCTTATCCTGAGACAGAACGGGATTTAGATGTTATTCGAAGAGAAGCAACGTTTTTTAATGAAGAATTCAAGGTACTGATATATAAGGACATGTTTATTAGTTATCATTCCGAATTTATAGCGCTGTATATAACTGATATTGAAAGTATTGAAGTTATTAGAATACGTGGTGATAAGATTTTCTATCATATGGAAATAAAATCAACTAATGCTAATGTAGAGGAAGCCTACTTTCCAAATGGTACAAAAGAAGAAAAATTAAAAATATTTGTTGAGACACTTAGGGATAGTTTCGGTATAAATGCAAAATTAACATTTAAGGTAGATGAAAAAGTAAGATAATGGTATAATTTACAGTATACAATTCAATAACAAGATCAAAAGTTTAAATTAATAGTAAAATTAAACGTTAAGTATATTGTTATTTGATAAGCATATAAAAAGTAAATAAGAAGGAGTCTATGTGAGAAAAAATTATTTAAAAGGCGTTTTGTTATTTATAATTGTGACGATAGGTGTATGCTTGGCCACAACTATGTTTACTAAAGATAATATAGAAAAACTCTCTAAAGGATTAGAAACTCAGTATTCTAATGGTAGAGCTTATGAACCAGGAGAGGCTGGCTATGCTGTCGTAAAAATTATAAATATCGAAGAAACTAATATAGAAGATGATAAATTATCGGATGGTGAAAAATTCTATTTGGTTGAGCATGAGAAAGGTACTACAATGTTAAAAGCAACCCCCGATGAAGTAAAAAAAATGCTGGGGGACTCTGTTACTAAGGATGCAAAGTTATACAACATGGAAAAGCCTATCTATGCGAAAATTGAAGGTTATGGACCAAAAAGAGGAAGAAAAAATAGAACAACAACAGTACCTGTTGAATTAAGAGAAAAATTCGAAGATGCGTATAAGTCTAGTTATATTAGATCAAAGAAATTAGGAAGAATCTTAGCTGATTATAAAAAAGGTGACGATCAAACTACTATAAAAAATAGAGAAAAAGAAAGACCTTTTTATGTTGATATTTATATGGAAACTTTAGGAAGTACATATAATTTATTAACATTAGGCGGTAATGCAATAGCAATTTTAATTTCTTTATGGATGCTAAAAACTATTTATAGAAGAGTACGTGGGAACAAAGAAAGTTATGAAAGATTGTTTGTGGCTTATCCTGAAACTGAACGTGATTTAGATATTATTCTAAGAGAAGCGACGTTTTCAGATGAACAGTTGAATATATTAATATATAAAGACATGTTTATTAGCTATCGAACCGTATTTATAGTAGAATATATAGCAGATATACAAAGTATTGAAATTAATAAAACAACGGGTAAAAATAATAGGAAATTTTATCATATGAGAATAAATACGTATCATAGTAAAGCGCAAGTAGTTAATTTCAATAAAAGGGTAACAGAAAAACACTTAAAATCGTTAGTAGATACATTAAGGTTTGATTATGGAATACCAGCAAGATTAACATTTTATATAGATGAAGGAGAAAGGTAGAATAAAATGGAAGATTTAAAAGATAGAGTAATAGAAGCATTAGAGAACGTAATTGACCCTGAGTTAGGTATTGATATTATGAACTTAGGTTTAGTTTATGATGTTAAAATGAGTGACGATAATAAACATGCTGTTGTTGATATGACACTTACATCAATGGGATGCCCATTAGCGCCAGTAATTATTGAGCAGGTTGAAACTGCTATGTTAGGTGTTGATGAAATAGAAAAAGTTGATGTAAATATTGTTTGGGAACCAGCATGGACAAAAGACAAGATGTCACGCTATGCAAAAATTGCATTAGGTGTTATTGATTACGAATAAAATAAAAAATAGGTGATTATTAATTTAAAATAATCACCTATTTTTTCTATTTCAAAAGGAACACCTACTAAAAATCTGTAGTAGGTGTCTATGCAGATTATATCAGTTTTGTTATACTTCAATTGTGTATTTCCAGGAGAAGATTTTTATATCCCTAAAATCCTTTGCCGGAAATTCTTCTCATAATTACTCCTAAATAAAACTGAATATAAAGAGCCCTAGTATATACACTTATATAATAACAGTAAATGTTGTATTTGTCAATAGAAATTCTGTAAAAATATTATAAAAATACATAAAAATAGTAAAAACTAAGTAAGCAAAATTATTAAAAAATAGTAAACTAAAGATTTATTCTATTTATTAATAAAATTAAAAAAAGTAATAATCTAGAGTAGTCTATAATAGGTAAATTATGATATAATAAAAAAGATAAAAATTAGAAAAATTATGAAAGGAGGATATATGTACAGAGGAGAAAAGCCTAAAAAAGGTGATGTGGTTAAGATAATAGCCTATAAACATGATGGTTCAATACATAGAATTTGGCATAAAAATATTGTTCTAGAAGCGGATGAACAAGTTTTGATTTTGGCAAATAACAGGACTCTAGTTACTGAAAGTGATGGACGAACATGGGTTACTAAAGAAGTTGCACTAGTGTATTTCCATAATGAATGTTGGTTTAATATAATTTGTATGTTTAGAGAAGATGGTGTGCATTATTACTCTAATTTGAGTAGTCCTTTTGCGTACGATGTTGATGGTGTTAAATATATTGATTATGACTTAGATATAAAAAAATATCCTGATGGGAAGTACTTTTTATTAGACGAAGATGAATATAATCAAAATAAAGAACGTTATCACTATGGGGATAAAAATTGATAAAATATTAAAATATAATGTAAGTAAATTACAGGAGTGGATAGATAACAAACAGGGAGCACTTGCTCCAGACTTTGCTCATGTTTGGTTAGAGAATTATGAAAAAATAAAAGACGAGGGATAGGATGTTAAAAGGTAAATTTAGTATAGAAGTAAGAGATGATGAAACTTCTTGTAAAATAGGTTTGAAATTACGAGATTTTTTATTAGCTAATGAAATGGTTGAGGATAAAGAAACTCCAGACTATGTATTTGCGATAGGTGGAGATGGTACGGTACTACGAACATTTAGTAAGTATATTGATATTATTGATAGTGTGAAATTTTTATCAATTCACACAGGACATTTAGGTTTTTATACAGATTATTCTGCAAAAGATTTTGAGAAAATATTTTTTGACATGTTAGCCTTAGAACCGAAGGTTGAACAATATCCACTATTGAGATTAAAAGCATACTGTAAAGATGGAAAATTAATAGCAGATTGTTATTCTCTAAATGAAATAACTGTAAACAGTCATAGTGGATCTACCTATGCAGCAAAAGTATTTATTAATGGGGAACACTTTGAAAACTTCAGAGGAGATGGACTTTGCATTAGTACTCCAACAGGATCAACTGCCTATAATAAAAGTTTAGGTGGTGCTGTAATCCATCCTCAAATGGACTTGTATCAAATTACAGAAATAGCTGCATTAAATAACCTTGTCTACAGAACACTAGGGAATTCTATTATATTATCGAAGGAAGATGAGTTAATTATTAAACCATTAAAATTAGATAACCATCGTATAAGTGTTGACTTTAGAACATTTAATTACGATACAGTTTCAAAACTATATATAACATTAGCAAAAGATAAAAAAATATCATTTATTAGATATAATGATGTAAGTTTCTGGAAAAGAGTGAAGAGATCGTTTATAGAAAATGAATAAATTAAAATTGAAGTATTTAATAGAAAATGAACAGTTATTACGAGAGTTTCTATTAGAAAATAATATATCTAGAAAGACATTGACTCGAATAAAGTTTGATAATGATGGCAGTATTAAAGTTAATGGGAAAGAGGAAAATGTTCGATATACATTAAAGAAAAATGATGTTGTGGAAATAACTTTACCTAGTGAAGTATTTAGTGAACATGTTAGATTTTTTGAAGATAAGTTGGATATTATTTATGAAGATGAGTACTTGCTTATAGTAAATAAACCTGCCGATTTACCTTCAATTCCATCGCGAAATAATGAAGACTCATCATTATTAGAGATTGTTAATGGTTATTTCAAAAAAAATCACTACAATACAATTCCTCATATAGTAACTAGACTTGATAAGAATACAACAGGGCTAGTTTTAATAGCGAAGCATAGACATATTCACGCATTGTTTAGTAAAGAAGAAATCGATAAGTTTTATTTAGCTTTAGTTGTAGGGAAAGTTGAAGATGGAATAATAGAAGCTAATATTAAAAGAGCATCCGATAGTATTATCACTAGATGTGTTGCAGATGATGGAGATTATGCCAAAACACAAGTGTGGAGTGAAAAGTATAATTCTAAAAATAATATAAGTTTGGTTAAGTTAAAGCTTTTTACCGGTAGAACGCACCAAATACGTGTACATATGAGTTTCAGTGGGAATCCTCTTTTAGGGGATGAACTTTATGGTGGTGATAAACAAGTCATTGACAGACAGGCACTTCATTGTTACAATCTGAAATTTAAACACCCAATAACAAGAAAGAATATTGATGTAGTTGCACAATTACCAGAAGATATGAATAATATAGTTGGAAATTTAGTAGAATTATAATACTGCTAGATTTCCTTTTTTATATAAATACTACATTATTAGATAATTATATTTATAAGTTTGGATAAAAATGATTGTTTTCTGAAAATTCAGTACTAAATCTTTTTCAATTTTAAAAATAGTGTGTTATAATTACTGTAAATTAAACTTAATTAACAAGGAGCGATATTATGTTAGCATCATCATTAAAATTTGTAGGAAATACTCCTATTTACCAATTAGACGACACAAATATTTTTGTGAAATTAGAAAAATATAATCTAGGTGGAAGTGTTAAGGACCGTGCTGTTCTTGGAATGTTAGAAGAAGCTAAACGCCAAGGTAAAGTAAATGAGGACACAATAATTGTAGAGCCAACTAGTGGGAACACAGGTATTGCTGTAGCAATCCTAGCTTCTATCTTAGGGTTAAAAGCAGTTATTATAATGCCAGAGAGCATGAGCTTAGAACGTCGTACTCTAATTAAAGCATATGGAGCTCAATTAATATTAACTCCAAAAGAATTAGGTATAAAAGGTTCAATTGAATTAGCAGAAAAATTAAGAGGAAAATATCCTAACGCTATTTCTTTAAGTCAATTCGATAACCCAGCAAACCCAGCATATCATCACAAAACTACTGGTAAAGAAATCTTAGAACAAGTACCAGATATCGATATTTTTGTTGCCGGAGTTGGTACAGGTGGAACTTTCTCAGGAGTAGCGAAATACTTAAAAGAAAATAAACCAGGAGTACTTGCAGTTGCTTTAGAACCAGAAGAATCACCAGCTATTAGTAAAGGTCATGGTGGAGTTCACAAAATCCAAGGTATTGGAACAGGGTTTGTTCCAGAAAACTTTGATAAAGAACTAATGGATGAAGTATACACAGTATCTAGCGAAGAAGCAATAGAAGCAACTAAAGATTTTGTTAGAACAACAGGTATAGGAGTTGGAATTTCATCAGGAGCAGCGATAGCTGGAGCTAAAAAGGTTGCTGCGAAGTATCCAGATAAAAAAATTGTAACTATTCTTCCAGATGGAGTGGATAAATATTTATCAATGCTTGATTTTGAAGAAGTTACATATGTAGAAGTATAATGAAATTCTTTGAGAATTTACGTTATAATCTAGATAGAGTATTAAGAGAAGATCCTGCTGCAGAATCAAAGTTAATGATTTATTTAACATATCCTCACATTAAAGCGCTGAATTATCACTATGTGGCACATAAGCTGTATAAAAGGAAAAAACATACACTAGCAAGAATGTTAGCGAAGCGTGCTAGGAGGATAACAGGGATAGAAATACACCCTGGAGCTCAAATAGGCAAAGGATTATTTATTGATCATGGTATGGGTGTTGTTATAGGAGAAACATCTATAGTTGGTGACAATGTGACAATGTATCATGGGACTACGCTTGGAGGAACAACTCTAGATCCAGTAAAAAGACATCCGACGATTGGAAATAATGTCGTAATAGGTGCAGGAGCCAAAGTCTTAGGAAATATAGAAATTGGAAATAATGTAAAAATAGGATCAAATGCAGTGGTGAAGCATAGTGTGCCTGATGACGCTATCGTCTACGAACCGCGCCCCTCAGTAAAGTATTCCGATAAAAAGTAACTATCTAAATTTAAAAATGTAAAATAAAGGAAAAATCTAAGTAGTAATTCTTGGATTTTTCTTTTTTTAATTGTAAAATAAGAATATTAATGTTGAGAATCTTAGGAGGTGAAATAGTGGAAAACATAAAAAATCTGATTTTTGATTTAGATAATACTTTATATGACTTTAGTAGTGTATGGAAATTATCAAATAAATTGGTGTTTGAATATTTAGGATATGATAAATTGACTACATATGAGGAGTTCTTTAAAAGATATAAAAGAATTAACAATGAACTAGTAGAAAAAATACATAGTGGAGATCTTAAAATAATTGATTTAAGAAATGAAAGATTAATAGCGACACTAGCAGATTATAATGTAAAACTTACAAAAAGAAGATTGTGATTATTATTATAAAAAGCAATTCGAATTTATTTTATCTGCTATTACTCCTAATAAAGAATTAAATAGTATTTTAGAAAAATTATCGCGTAATTACAAATTAATAATTTTAACAAATGGAAAATCGTACGAACAAAGAGAAAAGTTAAAACAACTACAATTAGAAAATTTATTTAAGGTTTATATTTCTGAAGAAGTGCATATTAGTAAACCAAAACCTCAAGCATTTTTAAATGTACTAAAAAAAGTGAGGGAATAAAAGCTGAAGAAACCGTAATGATAGGAGACTCCCTATTTCACGATATAGAACCGGCAAAAAAATTAGGTATGAAAACTTGTTTAGTAAATAGAAAGTGGCATTTTGATGATAAAAGAAAAGAGTATAACGGTTATAAAGTGAATAACGTTGAAGTATTCTTAGAAAAAAACTATTAAATAAAAAATAACGAAAGATATTATTATTTTTCTAAACATAAAGAAAAAATAAATATATTAACAAATATAATACATTGAACAAGTTTATTAGAAAGGGGTTCAATGTATTTTTTATTTAATTTGAAAATAAAAAATAAAAAAATAATTTTCTGAGTCCAGTTGTATCAAGGGTTGAAAAGGGTTTTATATATTTGTTATAATGTTTGAGGAAATGTAATAAACAATATGAGAAAAAAATAAATTATGAAATAAAAATAGGTATATAGTTGTAAGTTTGGCTACAGTACTTTTGTTATCTTAGAATGGTATTTATAACCTAATAACTCATTTGCATCGTCTATAAATAACTGAGGTGAACATCCAGTAAATGAGTTACGAAACTTGGCTATACAAATGTTTTTGATGTATGGTTATGCAAAGAGACAAGAATATAAATTTAAATATTAGATAAAAAATAGAGCCAATAATTAGCTAAAAAATATTTTTTAGTTTACAATATAGATATTATGTAGATTAATTTATAAAAAAACAATATATTATCTATTTTAAATAAGGGTTGAAAGGAACAAATTATATGAAAAAAAATAAATTTTTAGCTGTAAGTATGGCAGCAGTGTTATCATTAACTTTAGTAGGATGCTCAAGTTCAAGCGGAGCATCAGATAATTCTAAAATATTAAAAGGTGAAGAATTAGTTAAAATAGAAAAAGATGATAAGGAAAAAGAGAATTATCTTGTTATAGATGTAAGAGATGAGGCTGCATATAAAGAAGGTCATTTAAAACATGCTATTAACATACCTACATCAGAAATAGACAAAAGCATAGAGCAAATAAGATCATGGCGTGAGAAAAAGGTTGTTGTGTACAGTGATGATGCTAATAAAACAAAAGAGGCTGCTGAAAAACTAGCAAAACAAGGATTTAAAGATGTTACTTCTGCTCAAAGTACTAAAGAATATAGCTATGAATTTGTAAAATATACAACTTTAAATAGTTCTAAATTCCAAGATGCATTACTTGATAAAGATTCTGGTAAAGTATTCTTAGATGCTAGAGAAAAAAAAGATTATGAAGAAAAACATGCAGCAGGGGCTAAAAATGTAGATTCAAAAAATCTAGATAATTTACAATCACTATTACCTGAAGATAAAGAAACTCCTATCTACGTATATTGTTATAGTGGGAATCGCTCTTCAGTTGTATCTCAAAAATTAATAGATTTAGGGTATAAGAATGTTTATAACGCATTAGATGGAACAAAAGAGTTCAATTATAAATTTGAAATTGCAGATTGCTGCGCAGAACCAGGTATAGAATCAGGTGCGAGCCATGACCACTCAGGTCATAATCATGGATCAGATTCGAGCCATGATCACTCAGGTCATAACCATGGATCAAATTCAAATAGCACTGAGAAGAAAGATGATCATTCAGGGCACAATCACTAATCAAAAAGATGAAAGGAAGGGGAGGAATACTCCCCTTTTTGTATAAAATGACAGAAAAAATAGTATTATTTACAAGGGTTCCAAAAGAAGGAACTACAAAAACAAGATTATATAATTTTGTTCAGCCAAAACAAGCTGTGGAAATACAAACAAAATTATTAAAGAAAAACTATAAATTATTATCTGGTTTAAATAAAGAACTATTTGTATTTCATGATGGAAATGAACAAGATAATGATTTTGTGAAAAGTATAATTCCAGTAGATGAGTTTTTTTATCAACGAGGTGAAAATCTGGGAGATAAAATGTATAATGCTATTGAAGATGTAGTAGAAGACGGTGATAAAGTTATACTTTTAGGTTCTGATATAGTGAATTTATCTCAAAACATAATAGATATAGCTTTTAAGAAATTAGATACTGTTGATATAGTGATAAGTCCTAGTGAAGATGGGGGTTATTTCTTAATAGGGATGAAAAAACCTATTAAAGAAGTATTTAATTTACCTAGTTATGGAGATAATACGGTACTAGAGAACTTAATAACAGTAATTAAAAATAAGTACTTAAGTTATTATGTTGGTGAAGTAGGATTAGATATTGATACTAGAGAAGATTTATTGCAGGCAGAAACAGGATATCGTGATATTGAACTTCTTGGAGCGGGAGAATACAATATTAATTTTACTTTTTCTGATAATAATGTGAAAAAGGTTTTAAGAATTAATGTTAAAAGCCAAATGGATCTAGAAAATCAAATAGAGTATGAGTATGAAACTTTACAATTATTAAAAAATAGTGGCGTAACACCTAAACCATATGATTTGGTTACAAATACTACATTACTCCCATATAAATATTTAACTATGGAGTTTTTAAATGGGAGATCTTTAGATTATCGTACTGATATTAATATTGCTGCTTATTTACTTAGTAAAGTTCACAATACTAAGTTTGGAGAGAATAATTTAATCCATGCATCTAATCCATTTGCTCTTATGTATGAAGAGTGCGAGAATATGTCGGATAAATACCTATCTTGGGATAAAGCAGATAAGAAGGTAAGTGAATATATTCGTAAGTTCCTTTCAAAATGTAAAGAGTTGATACCAAATGAATATGAAATAGCTAGCCCATGTATAATAAATACTGAGCTTAACTCAGGTAACTTCTTAATAGGAAATACAAATGAAGATAGTTATGTTATTGATTGGGAAAAAGCTTTGATTGGGGAGTGTGAGCAAGATTTAGCACACTTTTTAGCTCCAACGACAACATTTTGGAAAACGGATATTATTTTAACAAAAGAAGAAATAGAAGATTTCTTGCAACAATATAGTCAATACAGAGATTATAACAAAGAACGTTTTGAAAGATATCTAATCTTTAATTGTTTAAGAGGAGTAACATGGTGCTCAATGGCTTATCGTGAATATAGTGAAAGCACTAAGTTATTAATGGATGAATTTACATTTAATAAAATTTCATCATATGTTAGTTATGAGTTTTTAGAAAATATATCAAAATATTTTGAGTAGTATATTAAGGAGAATAATATGACAGAGTTTATTCAAAGTTTTGGTGTTCTTGCACCAATCATATATTTACTGATGTTTGCTTTATTACCGGTGTTTTTCTTTCCGGTACCTATTTTAGCGGTAGCAGGAGGGGTTGCGTTTGGATTTGTTGAGGGTAGCCTACTAACATTTTTGGGTGCGTCTATAAATTGCTATATAATGTTTGTTATATCAAGACGCTTTGGACGTGACTGGGTAAGAAATTATTTAGAAAGAAAAATGAATCCGAAACAACATGAACGTATTTTTGGGGTTAGTGATGATAAATTAATGATAAGTTTAGTAATATTAAGACTAATTCCATTAGTTCCTTATAATATGATTAATTATGGTTATGGTTTAACAAATATTAGCCTAACTAAGTACATGATTGCCAGTGTATTAGGTATCGTTCCAGGGACAATCGTATTCTTAAACTTTGGAGCAACAGCTACGAACATATACAGTAAAGAATTTTTAATTGCATCAGTATTGGTAATTTTATTAACAGTAGGGTCAATTTATCTATCAAAACTTGTAGAAAAAAGAGAACAGAAAAAAAAATCTGAAAACAATTAGCTTTCAGATTTTTTTATAAATTATATACTAATAATCTCTACTTCACCAAATATGGCTGTTCCTGTAATAATTATTCTCGTATCATTATTTCTTTGTAATTTCATTGGAGCAGAGACTTTACCTAAGATTGTTTGAACATCATTTTCAACAGCCCATTCTTTAGGGATATATAATCTTAACTCACCGAATATAATAGATGCATCAAGAACAAAGTCTTTTATTGGATAAGTATCCAATCTGTCGAAATAGATAGTTGTTGTACTAAATGTTGTGTTTGAAGAAAATGCATCTATTTTACTAATATCAATATACTGAACATTTTCTCCGAAACTACATTAGCATAATCAACTCCATTAGTAGTCTTTTTATATTTAGACCATTTGCTTGGATTTTTTAATTCTTTGTACTTAATTTTTCTAGGAATTAACATCGATATACCTATACTTAATAATGCTGCTACAACAAAGATTTTCCAACTAGAAATATTTGTAAAGTGGTAGTGTCTATTATAGAAGTAGAATAAAATTGCTAAAGGGAAAATAGTTCCGAAACTATCAAAATCTTTTAAACCTTTTATAGCAAGATATCCAAAAAATAGAGTACATACTACTAAAAATACTGAACCATGTGGGAAAATATTAGATTCTCCTATGATTGTCATACAAGCTAGTAGGATAAAAAATAATCCTATAAATGTTCTTTTCATAAATGTTACCTCATCTCTCTAAGTTTTTCTTTTAAAATTTTATAATAAAGTCGTGATATATGAACTTCTTTTTTACTATTTAAAAAAGAAGCAGTACCCGAACCGGAAAAAGATTTTTCTAATGCATAAATAGCACGAATATTAATTATTGCACTTTTAGAAATTCGACAATAATGATGTGGAATAATATCTTCGAGTTCATAGAGTTTGAACTTGACTTCAAAGAAATTATCTTTTGTATGTGCATAAACTTTACTGTCGTCAGTTTCAAAAAAATAATATATTATTTAATGGAATAAAAATACTCGGTATCTTCTTTATAAAAATACAATTTTTTTGATTTTTTTGTTAAAAGCTTTTTTTCTACCAAATCCTTAATGAGGGCAACATCGTTATTTAAGTCAGGTGTTTTTATAACGAGCTCTATTTCATTAAGTGTAGAATCTAATTCGATATTAATTTTCATATTGTCTCCTTTCTTTAATTTATAATTATATTATACGCTATTTAACTGTAAAAATTAATAGTTTTTAAGTAAGTGGTAATAGAAAAGAAGTAAGTGGTTAATATTTCAAGTGTAAATTTGATGGTTTTATCATTTTGATTGGAAAATCTGATTACTATTGCTTTTTTTTGATATTTATTGTATAATAAATCTTGTTCACGGGAGTGGATGAGTTCTGGTGTGCTCTCTAGTCTTCAAAACTAGTATGAGGGGTTAAGAGCCTCTTGGGTGGGTTCGATTCCCACACATTCCCGCCAATTTTTTGAACAACAATAAGTTAAATATAGTTTTTGAGTATAAGTAAAACAGAAGTAGTTTTAAATTTAACTACTTCTGTTTTTTGTTTTATCTTTTTAAAAGTATTATTGTACTTTTCTAGCTAACATTGTAGCAAATCTGAGTTTAATTCTATTTCCATTAGCATCGGTTTTGTGTAAGTGTCCAAAATCTTCATTATATTTTACTAATTCCCAGTCTCTATAATATTCTTTTAATTCATTTTCTTTTAGTGTAAATGGGAATGGTAACGGACAAGGTGCATCTTCTGTTGACATTGCTGAAACAATAAGGTTATAACCACCAATATTAGTTTGTTCTTGTATATTTGTTATTATATTATCAATGCATTCTGGATTCAAAAACATTAGAACGACTGTTGAAGAAATGAAGTCATATGTATTTTGTATTGCAGCGGTATTAATATCATAGTGAGCAACCTTTATATCTAGATTTTCAGCCTCTGCAACATTTTTTAAGTATTGAAGACCAGGTATATTTTGATCTACTGCAGTAACTTCAAAGCCTAATAAAGATAAGAAGAGTGCATTTCTACCTTGGCCACATCCTAAATCAAGAACTTTACATGGTTTTATAGTTCTTACAGCTTCAACAACTTCTGAGTGTGCAGGATTTAATTCATACTTATTTGAAAAATAATTCTTTGGTTCACAATAAAATTCAAGATAACATTCTAAATCATCAGTCAATGGAGTAACACGATGCCATGCTCTTGGTTCAACAAAAGGAACATTACTTTCTGGTGTAAAAGTAAATTCTTCAATAATTTGATCATCTTCAGTTAGAGAAGTATATAATAATTCTCCTCTTAATATAGTAAGTTTAGCCCATACTCCAGCACGAGTATTATGCTTATTTCTAAAGCCTTTAGGTAATGTACTAGCAGTCCAATTAGGCATACGTTTATAACAGACAAGGTTATTTTGCATGTGATTCTCCTTAAATATAAAGTTTTTCTATAATTATACCATGTGTAAATAAAAAAATGAATTACAGCTAATTAAAAAATAAACAACAAGTCGACACACTTGTTTTTATTTGTATTAAAAGTTATAATTTTAAAATTAAGGAAATATAATTAATTTATAGAAGTATAAAAGATAATTTCTAGAGATTTAAAGAAAGAAGGAATATATTATAGTAAAGAAAGTAATAATAGCTGCAGTAGCATGTATTTTGGTAGTAGGAGTATACTTTGGAGTAAAAAATAAAAGTGTACCTAAAGAGAATGGGCTTATAGAATCATCTTCTACTAATACTTCGAATATTGATACTAGTAACTTAGTAAAAGAAGAACTATATTCTGAAGGTCAAGGCAAAAAAATATATGGGTATATCACAGCTCCAAAAAATTATAAAGATCAAAAACTACCGACGTTAATAATTTCTCATGGTTTTGGAGGATTAGCAGAGCGCGGTGATTTTTATGCCCAAAGTCTTGCGAAAGCAGGGTATGTAGTATATTCTTTTGATTTTATGGGTGGTAATAAAAATAGTAGAAGTGGTAATGATACATTAAATATGTCAGTATTTACAGAAGTTGATGATTTAGATGTAGTAATAAGTAAACTTAAAAGTCAAAGTTATGTAGATCAAAGTAAGATATTTTTATTAGGACAAAGTCAAGGCGGAGTAGTCTCAACTATTGAAGCTGCTAAGTTAAAAGGAGATATAAAAGGATTAATTTTGGTATTTCCAGCATTTGTTTTATTTGATGATGCACGTGAATTATTTAAATCAACTTCTGATATACCAGATATTTATAATCATAGAGGTAGTGAAGTAGGACGAGCTTATTTTGAAAAATCATTAGACTATGATGTTTACCAGGATATTAAAAATTATGATGGGAAAGTGCTTATTGTACATGGTACAAATGACACAACAGCACCAATAAGTTATTCTAGAAAAGCTGTAGAAACATTTCCAAATGCAGTTTTAAAAGAAATTCAAGGTGCTGGTCATGGATTTAGAGGAGCTCAACAAGAAGAAGCAACAAAATATATCGTTGATTTTGTTAAAGAAAACACATAAATATAATAAAAATTCAATAATGATAATAAAAAAAAACTTCAAAGATAACTAAATCTTTGAAGTTTTATTTATTTTCTTTCTATGTTTTAATCTGATATTTTTTTTGCTAAAAGAACTACATGAGGGTATGAAAAATATTTTGTTGGTTTTGTATGTTCGGAATACTGAATTATCTTTCCAATCATTATAGTATTCCCTAAGTTCATTTTGTATAAATGAAAAAGGGAATGGTGCAGCTAATGCTTGGCCAGTAACTAAAAGAGAACTAACAATTAGATTATACCCTCCAATAGTTGTATGATTTTGCATATTTCGTATAATACTAGAAATTCTAGTAGGGTTCAGATACATAAATACATCTGTAGCAAAAATAAAATCAAAGTTACTCTTTATATTAGCTTGATTAATATCATGTTTATAGACGTTCAAATTAAGATTTTCTTCTAAAGATATATTGGATAGCTCTTGAAGGAAAAAGAGCATTGTTATCAACAGCACTCACATCAAATCCTATAGAAGATAGATATAACGTATTTCTACCTTGCCCAGCCCCTAAATCCAATGCCTTGCACGGGGGTATATGTTTCACTGCTGAAACTACTTCTTCATGTGCAGGAGAAAGATTGTATTTATTTGAAAAATAATCCTGCGCTTCACAATAATATTCCAAAATAAATTCTAAATCATTAGATTTTGGAGTTATTCTAAATGTAGAACTAGGATTAACTAAGTATGTATTATTTGTAGAATTGCACTTAATTTCTTGTTCAACTTCTAAATGTTTATTAAGAAATATTAGTTTTAATTCTCCTGATAAAGTGATAAGTTTTATCCATACATCTTCTTTATTAGTATAACCATCGCGATACTCTCTTGGAATGGATAACGCTGTAATTTTAGGTGTATTTTTAAAACAAAGCAAATTATTTTCCATAAATATCTCCTTAACACAAACTTTTCCTATATTATATCATGTGAACTGAATAAATAGAATAAGATTTTATAAAATATATTATAATCTTTTTTTATAATAATATAACAGTATATATTTATTTTAATATTTTCAACTTATGCTCAGCTGTGATATAATTATTTTGTATATTTTTTAAAAAAGAGGTTGAGTATGGTTAAAGTGTTATTTGTTTGTTTAGGTAATATTTGTCGTTCTCCTATGGCAGAAGCAGTTTTTCGTGATATGGTAGAAAAAGAAGGTCTTACAGATAAAATAGAAATTGACTCAGCTGCAACAAGCAGTTGGGAACATGGGAATCCTGTACACTATGGAACTAGAGATAAACTATTAGAAGTAGGCATTAGTGTGGAAGGGATGTATTCAAGAATTCTAAAAGATAGTGATTTGGAAGCTGATTATATTGTTGGTATGGATAATAGTAATATAGAGAATATAATTAGATTTGTAGATGGAAGACCAACAGGAGAGATAAAAAAACTATTAGAATATGCGAATGAAGATAGAATAATAGATGATCCATGGTATACAGGAGACTTTGAGAAAACATATAAAGATGTGGTAAAAGGTTGCGAAGCCTTATTAGAAAAAATAAAAAAAGAACACTTATAAAATATTGTAAAGTAGTAGGTGATAAAAATGATAAAGGTAAGGAGTGTAGCATTAGAAGATGCGAAATATTTAGTCGAAATTTATAAGCCATATGTCGAAGAAACGGCTATAACTTTTGATTATAGTGTACCAAGTATATATGAATTTGAAGAAAAAATAGCTAAAATAATCCAAAACTTATCCATTTTTAGTAGCTGAGGAAAATAGCAAAATTTTAGGTTATGCTTATGCAGGTGAATTTTATCCTAAAGATGCGTATAAGTGGACTGCAGAGATAACTATTTATTTAGCTAAAGAAGCTAGAGGTAAAGGGGTAGGAGAAACCCTATATTCTAATTTAGAAAGAGAACTATTAAATAGAGAAATTTATCATTTAACTTCTTGTATAGCTTACCCTGATGAAGGTAGTATCTCTTTTCATGAAAAAAGAGGATTTAGAAAAGTAGCACATTTTGAAAAAGTTGGTTATAAATTTGACCGCTGGTGGGATGTAGTCTGGTATCAAAAAGATATTGGAGACAAAGGTAAGTCATAACTAAAAAAGTGCTCTTTAAATAAAATAAATACAAATAATGATTCCAGTTAAGAAGGTGTTTTTATGAGAAATATTATTATTTCTGACATACATGGTAGTTTCTATACTATGAAAAAATTATTAGACGAAGTTAATTTTAATCCTGAACTTGATAAACTTATATGTCTTGGTGATATGTGTGATAGAGGAAAAAATACAAAATTGGTTTGGGAGTATTTTTACAATCTACAAAAAAATTATTCACATCATATTGTTTTGCTAGGTAACCATGAAGATATGTTTAATCTAGCTATAAAAGAGGCGAGGTACACAGAACAAGAGGAGGTTCGACAAGATCACTATTTTAGAAATAGTGGTTTAACAACATTACAATCATTTTATCCAGAGGCTACTAAAGAAAATAGAAGAAAGTATTTTAAACTATTTGCCCAAGATTTCAAAGCATTAAGAACTTGGTTAAAAAATTTACCAACAAGATATGAAGGTAAGGATTATTATTTTGTTCATGCAGGTGTAGATTTTTCTAAGGGATTTTGGAATCAAATACATCGTGATTTAGTATGGATGAGAGAACCATATTTAAGTAGTACAGAAAAATATAATAAGAAAATTTTTCATGGGCACACTCCAGTTTTAAAAGAACCTTATTATGATATTAGAGATAATAGAATAAATATTGATGGAGGTTGCGTCTATGGAGGGAAATTAAATATTGTTGTTATAAATGATGAAGGGGAAATTAATATTAAACAAAGTAAAATTCTAGAAGAAGATATTTATGAGGATAAATAGAGGATATAAAATATGCAAGTTGAGTTAACAAGATTTAAAGTGAAACCAGGGATGAGCTCAGTTGTTGATGAGTGGTTAAAGTTTTTGAATGATAATATGGAAGGTGTTTTACTTACTTTAGAGCGAGAAAAGATGTATGTCGAAACAATTTTTAGAGAGAAGCAGGGTGAAGATGAGTATCTGTATTGGTATTCAATACAAGGGGAAGGTGCCGAGAGTGTGGAGACATCAGAATATGACATTGATAAGAAACATATTGAATATTGGAAAAAATGTATTGATCCTAGTTATCAGCCTGAAGACTTATTACCAGAGGTAATTATGATTCCACAGAGTATTAAAAAAATAATGGAATAATATTTATAGAATAAATCAATTTATAATTGAAAATTATAGATTGATTTTTTTATTTTTAATGGTATTTTTAGTAAAAAAATGTAAAAAGTATTTTTTTCCCCAAAAAAATTTTTTTAATACACACTACTAATAAAAAAAGATTAATAAAAAGTATCTACTATCAAAAAAAGTATTTACCACGAAATGTTCGTAAAAAAACTAAAAAGAAAGTTGATTGTATGAGGGTTTTATTGTTTAAATAAAAAAAAGAACCGAGAACATTCGTCTCGGCCTTTTATAGAAAAGGAAAGTTTATGAAGTTTATAACTATTTACTAGTTATGCTTACATTATATTTAGTGAAACTTAAATTTACTTTAAATATAAATTTAAATTTATTTTTTTTATAATAGTTAATAAATATTTAAGAGAAAATTAATATCCAATAAATAATAATAAATTTAGGGAAAAGGTGATTTGTTAACATTTATCGACTTAAACTAAATAGTTAAAAGTAGAAATTTGACATATATATTTCAAAATTAAGCCGTATATTTCAAATATATTACAAAGTTTAATTTGTATTACAAAGTAGGGGATTCTATTGAATTGAGGAAAAATACACCTTATAATAAAGAGGAAGTTCAAGAAAAATATAGAAAGAGTAGGAGAAAATAGTAAGATGAATAAAGATGCATTAAAAGTTACTAGTAAAGTGCTAACTGGTTTAGTGCTTTTAACAGGTGTTACATCTGTACCAGCAAATGCAGTAGAAGTAAAAAATGCTGCAGTAGATGTAAATGCAAAAGAAGTTAAAGTTAGTGTTTATGAAAAAGATGGTCATTACTACGCAAAATTAGTTTCTGATAAGGACGTATCAAATGTAGTGGCAAGAATAGTAGTAGATGGAAAATCAGAATTTACTGTAAAAAGAGATTTAATAAAAGCAGGAGAAGTGGTTGAATTAGAATTAGATATTAATAGACCAAATGAAACTGTAAAAAAATTACCAAATACAACTGTAAAAAAACAATCTATTAAAACAACAACAACAGTTAATGGACATAAGTTTGAAATCACAGTTAAATATGATGTGGATACAGAAGAAGTAACAGCACGTCAAGAAGATAATAAAGAAATTAAAGATAAATTAGAAGACGCTGCAAAAGAAACTGAAGCTAAGAAAGAAGAAGCTAGAAAAGCAGAAGAGAGCTAAAAAAAGCAGAGGAGGCTAAAAAGGCAGAAGAAGCTAAAAAAGCAGAAGAGGCTAAAAAAGCAGAAGAAGCTAAAAGAGCAGAAGAAGAGGCAGCAGCGGCAGCCGCAGCTGCAGCAGCAAATGCAGCAGCGAACGCAGCAGCTAATACAACGACAAGATCGGTTGTAGAAGCGCCAGCAACACAAGTTGTACCAGCTCCAGCAGCAAATGCCGCAGCAACAACAGCTCCAACAACTGCAGTAACAGCTAATACTCAAGCAACAACAGCTCCAGCAGTAGCGAACTCTAAAAAAGCTACAGGGGACAACTGGGTTTAGAAGTGCAGGAACAGCAGCTCAAAAAACAAATGTAGCTAAAGCAGCAACAACAACTCAAAAAACAAATGTGGTAAACACAGCTGCAACCGCACAAAAAACAAATGTGGTAAACACAGCTGCAACTGCACAAAAAACAAATGTAACTAACACGGCAGTAGTAGCACAAAAAACAGTAGCTAAAGCAAATACAGCTACTTCAAAACAAACTACAGGAACAACTGGATTTAGAAGTGCGGGAACAGCAACACAAAAAACAAATGTAGCTAAAGCAGCAACAACAAGTAATCAAGCAACAACAAAAGCAGTGGCAACAGCAGTAGCTAAAAAACAAGCGGCGGCTTCGACACAAACAGCTGCAACTAAAAACCAAGCAACAACAAAAGCAGTAGCAACAGCAGTAGCTAAAAAACAAGCGGCAGCTGCAACACCAGTAGCTACATCAGCAACTAAATCAGCAGCTAAAGTTTGCGGAAAAACAAGCTTCAGTAGCAAAAGCAACTTCAGTTCAAAAACAAGCAGCAACAACAACTGCTAAAAAACAAACTACAACAGTGGCAACTCCAACATCTGGATCACGTGAAGAACAAATTAGATTAGCTTACTTAGCTAAAGTAAATAAATTACGTGCAATGAATAATTTAGCACCTTTAAGCCAAAATTCAGCATTAAATGCTTCAACAAAATATCGTAGTGCAGAAGTACTAAGATTACCAATCGATGGAAACATCCACGGAGCTAAAGGTTCACGTGAAAGAAGTGCAGCAGCAAGAGCAGGATATTCAACTCCTAACAAAGATCTTATACAATGTTGCAGTAAGTAATAATAATGGAACTCCAGACCAAGTAGCTCAAAGATTATTAGATATCTTATATAAAGAAATCAATAACGTAGTAAAAGCATACCCATATGGTCACAGAAATACATTATTATCTAAATCAGCATCAGAAGTTGGTGTAGGTGTAACTATTTCAAATGGAGTAGTATCTGTTGTTCAACACCAAAATCACAGTGGTTCATTCCAAGGGTAACACCAATTCCTTCAGTTTATATTGATGGAAAAAGATATTAATAAAAAATTTAAATATAGATAATTGAAAAGACTAGCATATAAATAATATGTTAGTCTTTTTTATTTATACTAAATAACTAAATAATACTTTTAAAATTGACTATAAGATAGTATAATTATATTATGTATTAGTTTAGGAGGTAAATATGTCAGAAAAGAAAATGAACATGATAGTATGTGGAGGATGAAACTCTAAAATTGGGCCGGGGGCCTTATCTGATATTTTGAAAGATCTTCCAAAAAAAGAAGATAAAAATTTAATAGTAGGCTACGAATCGTCTGATGATGCAGCAGTGTATAAAATTACAGATGATAAAGCGATTATACAAACATTAGACTTTTTTACAACAATGATAAATGATCCGTATCTTTATGGGCAAATAGCTGCAACAAATGCTTTAAGTGATGTTTATGCAATGGGTGGAGAAGTTATTTCTGCTTTAAACATTGTAGCTTTTCCAGAAAATATGGATTTAGAAATTTTACATCAAATACTTAAAGGTGGGGCAGAAAAAGTGCACGAAGCTGGAGGAGTTCTTGCTGGAGGACACTCTATACATGATGCTACACCCTAAATATGGTTTATCAGTAACAGGAATAGTTCATCCTGATAAAATTTTACAAAATAACAATTGTAAAGAAGGAGATTTATTAATAGTTACAAAACCACTTGGAGTAAGTATTATAAATACCGCACACATGGTAAAAGAATGCTCAGAAGAAGCTTTTTCTCAAAGTGTAAAACAAATGACAACATTAAACAAATATTCAGCTGAAATAATGAAAGATTTTAATGTAAACAGCTGCACTGATATTACAGGTTTTGGCTTCCTAGGGACATTTAGTAGAAATGCTTGATGGAAAAAGTTCTGCTGAAGTATGGGCTAAAGATATCCCATATATAGAAGAAGCTTATAAATGTGCTAATGAATTTATAATAACTGCAGGTGGGCAATTAAACAGAACACATGTTGAACCTAATGTTGAATATCAGATAAAAGATTTTGCACTTGAAGAAATAATGTATGATCCACAAACTTCTGGAGGATTACTAATTAGTGTTCCCTGAAGAAGAGGCAGCAACTGAATTATTAGAAAAGATTAAATACATTTAGAAATAAAAAAAGTGCTATTGTAGGTAAAAGTAATTCCTAAACAAGAAAAAGCAGTTATAGTAAAATAAAAATATAATAAATAAGGTATAAATCAAAGGAGAGATTTAAGTATGAAAAAAGAAACATTGGACGCACAAGGTTTAGCTTGTCCATTACCAGTTATTCAAACAAAAAAATTATTAGTAGATAATGATGTTGTAGAAACAATAGTTGATAATTTTGTAGCTACTCAAAATTTAGAAAAAATGGCAAATCAATTAGGTTATGAATTCTCAGTTGTAGAGGAATCAAAAACTAAATATATTGTTACAATAAAAAAAGGTAATGTAGAAGATGGTGCTGTAATTGACACGCTTAGTGATAAATGTGTTGTTCCAGTTACTCAAGCTAAAAGAACTTTAGAAGAGGAAACAAAAGTTACTATTCTGGTAAGAACAGAGGAAAGTGTAGAAAGTTTAAGAAAATTTGCTGAAAAAAACAATTATACTTTTGAAGTTTCAGATATAGAAGAAGGTTTCAAAGTAGTAATTACTAGAGAAGAAACTGAAAAAGAAGAATCAGTTGTAGCTGTTAAAGATGATAGCTATATAGTAGTTATTAATAAAAAACAAATGGGACATGGTAGCGAAGAACTAGGAAAAAGATTAATAAAAGGTTATCTTTATGCTTTAAGTGAACAAGAAGTTTTACCTAAAAAAATAATATTCTTCAATGATGGAGCTATTCTAGTAGATAAAGAACGTAGCCATGTACTAAACGAATTAAAAGAATTAGAAAATAATGGTGTTGAAATAGTTTGTTGTGGTGCTTGTATTGATTACAATAAAATAGATTTAGCTGTTGGTAATCCAACAAATATGTATTTTATTGTAGAAGATATGAGAAAAGCTAACAAAATTATTCAACCATAGGAGGTAATATGATAGAAGAAGGTTTAGTAGTATTTAATAGTACACACGATTCTATTAAAGCAGAAAATATTTGTGCAGAAAGAGGAATAGAGGCCTCACTTATTCCGACGCATCCATCTATATCTGCTGGATGCGGTTTTATGTTAAAAATCGCTTGGAATAAATTTGATTCTCTTGTTAAAATGTTAGTAGATGAGCAGATAGAATATAAAGGATTGTACTATTCAAGAAAAGCCGGAATTAAGAGAATAGTTACAGAACTAGAAGATTATAAATTAAAATAGTTTTTTGAGAGTAGAGATTTGAAAATATAATTAGAAAAAACTAATATAAAATCTCTGCTCTTTAAAAAAATAAAGGTGGAATTGTATGAATAATAACGTAATAATAGGAACAGCTGGTCATATTGACCACGGAAAAACAACGTTAATAAAAGCATTAAGTGGTATAGAAACTGATACTACACAAGAAGAAAAGGAAAGAGGGATGTCTATAAATCTTGGATTTGCTTATTTTGATCTTCCAAGTGGAAAAAGATGTGGAGTTGTAGATGTTCCTGGACATGAGAAGTTTATAAAAAATATGCTTGCAGGTGTAAGTGGTATTAATCTAGTATTATTACTAGTTGATTCAAGAGAAGGGAATAATGCCGCAAACAAAAGAGCATATCGATATTCTTACTTTACTAGGAATAGAAAACTTATATAATTGTAATGACTAAAATAGACCTTGTAGAAGAGGAATATAGAGAACTAGTAAAAGAGGATATCAGAGAATTTACAAAAGGAAGTGCATTAGAAAATGCACCGATAATAGAAGTTGACTCAATAAGCAGAAAAGGAATAGATGTACTTACTAGATACTATTGATAAAAAAACAGATGATATTGAGGCGAAAAATATCGAAAAAAATGCCCGTCTTAATGTTGACCGTTCATTCCAAGTTAAAGGGCTTTGGTACTGTTGTAACAGGAACATTAACAGAAGGTAGTATTAGTGTTGGAGATGAATTAGTTATTTATCCAAAAGAAGTAAAAGCAAAAGTTAGAAATATTCAGGTTCACTCGCAAGATGTAGATAAAGCATATGCAGGACAAAGAACAGCGATAAATTTATCTAATATCAAGTTTGATGATGTAAAACGTGGGGATACTTTAGCGACTGCAGGTAGTTTAGTTAAAACTTACATGCTTGATAGTGAAATTAAACTAATCAATGATGATAGAGCTAATCTTGAACTTTGGGACAGAGTTAGAATCTATGTAGGTACTGTAGAAGTTATGGCTAGGGTTGTACCTTTAGGAACTGAATCAATTAAACCTGGTGAAAGTGGCTTTGTTCAACTTCGTTTAGAAGAAGAAATAGCAGTAAAAAATTATGACAAGTTTATAATACGTACTTATTCACCTATGGTAACAATAGGTGGTGGTGTAATTTTAGATGCTAGTCCTAGAAAAACATAGTAGATTTAATGAAGAAATATTAGAGAAAATTAAAAAGTTCAACTAGAAGGGTAACTCTGGAGATTTAATTCAAAAAAATTATTTATTATCACACTCAAAATTATATAGTATCTAAAAAAAGATATTATTAAAGACCTGCAACTTTCTGAAGGAGAAGCAGCGACAGAACTAGATGAACTAGTAACTAGTGGCAATATTTTTTTGAAACAAAACCTAGGGGATATATCCACAAGAAAAAAATATGATGAAGTACTTGAAAAAAACTTAAAAAAATTACTTGTTTAGATTATCACAAACGTTATAAATTAAAAGTAGGAATACCTAAGGTAGAAATAATTTCTAAATTTAAACTTTCTCAAAAAGAAGTATTAGAATTAATAGAATTATTTATTAAAAATAATGAAGTGCGCTTAGAAGGTAACTTAGTTGCCGAAAAAGATTTTGTCGTTAATTACGATAAGAAACAATTAGCTGAGAAAGCAAGAATAGAAAAAGAATTATTAAACGGTGGATTTACACCACCTACAATAAAAGAACTAACTAACGGTGTGAAAGCTAGTGTAGATCTACTAGACTCATTAGTAGATAATACAATTATAAGACTGGATGCTGATTTAGTATTACACCGTGATGTACTGACGAAAGCAATAGAAAAAGTAAATGAGCACTTTGAAAATGCTGAAAAAATGACACTAGCAGAGTTCCGTGATATTACTGGATCAAGTAGAAAATATTCTATGGCAATTTTAGAACATATTGATAAACTAGGGATAACTCGAAGAGTAGAGAATTACCGAGTTTTAGTTAAGAATAAATAAAAGGAGGGAGCGTTGAATTAATAAGTTTAATTCAACAAAGTAGAATATGAGTTATTATTTTGATTATGGGGCAACATCTCTAAAAAAACCAAAAGAAGTAGCTGATAAAGTATATGAAGTATTAGCTTCTGCAAAATATGCTAATGCTTCTCGTGGTAGCTATTATGAGGCAAATAATGCTTTTAGAGAGGTGTTTATGGCAAGAAATGATATAGCTAAATTCTTTGGTTTAAAAGAAGAAGATAGATTAGTGTTTACAAATAATTCAACAGAAAGTTTAAATATTGCTATATTAGGGCTTTTAAATAAAGGAGATCATGTAATTACTACATCTATGGAGCATAATTCTGTATTAAGACCAATTTACCTTGCTCATGAGACTATTGGTTGTGAATATACTGTCGTAAAAGGTGACAAAACAGGAATGATTGATTATGCTGATTTAGAAAAAGCTATTCAACCAAATACAAAGATGATCGCAATAACACACAGTTCTAATGTTACTGGTAATATAGTAGATTTAGAAAAAGTAGTAGCTATTTGTAAAAAACATAACCTTATTTCGGTAGTAGATGCCTCTCAAACAGCAGGAGTAGTACCGATTGATGTAGATAAATTAGGTGTTGATGTTTTATGTTTTACAGGGCATAAAAGTTTATACGGGCCTCAAGGAATAGGTGGGCTTTGCGTAAGATTAAAAGATCCTGAAATTAGAAGATATAAAGTTGGAGGTAGTGGAGTAAGAACTTTCGATAAAGTTCATCCTGGAGAGTATCCGCTACGTTTAGAAGCGGGAACACTTAATACTTCTGGAATTCTAGGATTACACGAAGGTGTAAAATATATTAATAAGCATGGTATAGATAATCTTTATAAAAAACAAATAGACTTTGCGAATAAGTTTTATAATGAATTAAAATACTTAGAGTGCTTAGAATTTTATGGAGATTTTACAAAAGATAGAACAGCGGTAGTTGCATTAAACTTCAAAGGAATATCAGCTTCAGATGTGGCAGATGTTCTTGCGGAAGAGTATGATATTGCTGTTAGACCGGGAGCTCATTGTGCACCATTAATGCATGAAGCGTTAGGAACACAAGAACAAGGTATTGTTAGATTTTCTTTTTCAAGTATGAATACAGAAGAAGAAGTAGATTATGCTATTAAGGCAATTAAATCAATTGCTAAGGAAATTTAGGAGAAACGATATGACAAGACAATTATTATCAAAAATTCCAGCGATTAATAAATATTATTATTAGATGAAATTCAAGATCTTATAGAAGCATATAATGAAGTAGCTGTTAAATCAGCAATAAAAAGTCATATAGAAGAAGTTAAGCAAGCTATCTTAAATGAAGAGTTAACTGAAGTACCAAGTCTAGAGATTATAGTAAGTGAAGTTTCTAAAAAAGTAGAAAAAGAAGATAAAAATTCTTTACGAAGAGTAATTAATGCAACAGGAACTATACTACACACTAACCTTGGTCGTAGTTTATTAAGCCAAAAAATTAAAGAAAATATTGAAAGTGTAGCTTTTAATTATTCAAACCTTGAGTTTGATATTGATAATAAAAAACGTGGTAGCAGATATGTTCACCTAATCGATATTATCAAAAAATTAACAGGTGCAGAAGATGTCCTTGTAGTTAATAACAATGCTGCGGCAGTAATGTTAACTTTAAATACATTAGTTAAAGATAAAGAAATTGTCGTATCTCGTGGTGAATTAGTAGAAATAGGTGGTGCTTTTAGAATACCTGAGATTATTAAATTAAGTGGTGGAACACCTGTTGAAGTAGGTACTACTAACAAAACACACTTAAAAGATTATGAAAATGCCATTAATGACAATACTGGTGCATTATTAAAAGTTCATACTAGTAACTATAAAATCTTAGGATTTACTAAAGATGTGTCTAATGAAGAAATATCATATCTTGCTCGTGAAAATGAAATAGTATCAATAAATGATTTAGGAAGTGGACAGTTCATAGACTTTACTAAATATGGACTACCTTATGAACCTACTGTTAAAGAAGTATTAGATAGCGGAATAGATATTGTAACATTTAGTGGAGATAAACTATTAGGTGGACCACAAGCAGGAATAATAGTTGGTAAAAAAGAATACATTGATAAAATGAAAAAAAACCAACTTACTCGTACTTTACGTGTCGACAAGATGACGCTAGCTGCTTTAGAAGCAACATTAAAATTATATCTAGATGAAAAAGAAGCATTGGAGCATATTCCGACACTACATATGATTTCATTATCAAAAGAACGCCTATTTGGGAAAGCCGATGTATTAAAAACTAAACTTAGTGATTTAAATTTCAAAATTACTATAGCTGAAGATAAAGCCGAAGTAGGTGGAGGAAGTTATCCAGCGAGCTATTTAGAAAGTATTGTAATAAAATTAGAACACCCTAGATTAAGTGCTACAGAATTAGAGCGTCGCTTATTAGAAGTGGAGATTCCAATAATTACACGTATTAAGGATAATGAATTAATTCTTGATATGAGAACACTTCGCACACGTGAATTTGATTTAGTAAAACAAGCGTTAATTGAAGTATCTAAAGTAATTGTTTTAGGTAAGAAAAATGCTAAGGAATATTACTATATTTGATGCCCAAGAAATTCAAAGTATTAGTAACTTTGAATTAGGATATGATGTCAATTTAGATATTGTAAAAAAACAAATAAGAAAATTGACTAATGACAATAAACATAATATTATAATAGGCTTTGAAAATGAACAAACAAGAAAAATTATTGGTTTTGTTCATGCTGAACTCTATGAAAGTTTGTATATGGATACTGGTCTAAATATACTTGGATTAGCAGTAGATTCTAATTTTCAAGGGCAAGGAATAGGAAAAAAACTTATGAGCTCTATAGAGGATTATGCTTTGAAGAATAATATTAGTTATATTAGACTTAACTCAAATGTTCGACGCATAGATGCGCATAAGTTCTATGAAAGTATTGGCTATGTATGTGATAAAACTCAAAAGCGATTAATTAAGAAATTATAAAATAAAGAAGGCGATAGAAATATCGTCTTTTTATAGTTGAATACAATAACTAAAATATTGATTATTCATATATTCATGTTATAATAAATAAGTATTTTATAGAATTAATAAAGAATAGCTAAATAGGAGGAACTATGTCAGATTTAGAGAAATTATTTTTTAAAATAGATAAAGAAGTAGAAGAAATAAAAAGTGAGGGTCTATATTTCGAAGGATTAATAAAGTATTTAACATTAGAAAACGATGATGATTATTTTTGATATAGTAGATAACTATGATAAAGAAACAATTAGAAAAAGTTTATCAATTTCCTGCTGTTAAAAAGCTTTTAAAAAGAATTAAATAATCCAAGCTATGATATTACTCCTGAAGTAATCACGATGTATATAAGTCACTTAATAGAATGTATCTATGGAGATAATAAAGTTTCTATAACTGATTTAGCTAGTGGAAGTGGTAGTTTATTAATTAATATTGCTGCATTAGTAAAAGGTGAAAAAGAGATAACTTCTGTTGATGTTGATAGTAACTATGTGAGATTACAACAAAATATTTTTAATTTATTAGAAACTAATGTTGAAATAATTAACCAAGATGCACTTAAGCCATTAAATATTAAAAAACAAGATATAGTAATTAGTGATGTTCCTTTTGGGTATTATGCTGATGAAGATAATAGTTTAAACTACAAACTATGCAGTACGGATGGATATAGTTTAAATGCATTGTTATTTATTGAGCAAGCAGCAAATTACCTTGATGAGAATGGGGTAGGAATATTAGTAATACCTAAAAAAGTACTAGAGTTAGAAGATAACTTCAAGAAGTATTTAGAAGAAGATATTAATCTAAATGCGGTCATTACTTTACCTGATGAAATGTTTAAAAATGTATCTCAACAAAAGGCTATTATATTAATTACTAAAAAAAGGTCAAACTAGATTACCAAATCAAGTATTCTTAGCGCAAATACCAAGTTTCCAAAAATAAAAGCTAGTTATGCTAAATTTATAGAAGAATTTAATGAATGGTTAGAAAAATAATTAATTTTCAAATAATAATTTATACTTAATGAAAAAAAGTTGTTTACTATAACTTTAAACTTTCTATGTATTATCAAATAAAGAGAATACTTTAATAAAATTCCAAAAAGTAATAATAAATTATTTATATAGGTTGACAAGTACTAGATAATATAATACAATATGTAAGTAGATTGTTCACAGGACAATTTAAACAGTATTAAATGTTTTGTATTTATTTTGTTTATAAGCATTTAATCAATATTAATTTAGATTTTGTAGTATCGGAGGGAGGGAAATCCAATGTCAAAAACTGTAGTTCGTAAAAATGAAACATTAGAAGATGCACTACGTCGTTTCAAACGTGCTGTTTCTAAAAATGGAACTATCCAAGAAGTTCGTAAACGCGAATTTTATGAAAAAGCCAAGCGTTCGTCGTAAGAAAAAATCTGAAGCGGCTAGAAAACGTAAATATTAATAATTGGTAATTAATACACAATTGATTAATAAAATCTAAAATTTTCCCTCTTTTTAGATTTATTTAAGAAAATTAAAACCTCGTCACTTGATGAGGTTTTTTTTATGGTTGTAATATTAATTTAAATATGATATTCTTATTTAAATAAAATCTATTAGGAGAGACTATGTTTGCGATAATCTGTTTAAATGTAATGTTATTGATTTCTTGTTGGTATTTAATTGCGGAAAAATCAAAAAAATAAAACTCAAATTAATGAGATGAAAGATGATTTGAAAAAAAGCAATTGAAAGAATAGCGACATTAGAGAAAAATAAATAAACCAGAATTAGTTCTATACTAACTATAGAACCGATTCTGGTTTTATTTTATATATTATCTATTTTTCTTATTTTTCCATATAGTTCATCTATATTTTTAGTATTCATAAGAATCATTAAAAATTTTAATTCTTTTTTCCATTTTTCTATTTCATCTATTAATGCTTCTTTACCATCATTAACAAGAATTTCTAAGAAGGTCTTAGAAACTCCAACTGCTTTTGCACCTAATGCTAAGCATTTTACTACATCAAGTGGATTACGAATTCCTCCACTTGCGATAATATCTATTTTATCTCTATATGGTGCGGCGAATTCTAAACTTTCTGCTGTAGTATAGCCGATATTTTCTAGATATGTAGATTTATCTTCTTTTCTACCATTTTCTATACGGGCAAAATTAGTTCCACCCATTCCGCTGACATCAACTGCAGCTAGGTTTAGATCGATGGCTAATTTAATTGTTTCTTCATTCATACCAAAACCAGTTTCTTTTAGAATTACTGGAATAGGAGACTTTTTACTAACTTCAGTCAGTGTAGAAAGCCATGATTCAAAATTATGGTCACCTTCAGGCATTACAATCTCTTGAAGTGGATTTGTATGAAGTTGAATGAATTGAGCTTTTGTCTTTTCAATAGCATCTAAAATAAGATTAGGATCTTTATCAAGACCAAGATTTATTGAATATCCTTTTGGATATGCCGCTTCATCATTTTTATCTTTTAAAGCAGGAGAGTATGAACCTGGGAAAAATTCTATTCCACAAGCTTTACTAATTTCCATAAAATCCTGATTTATTTTATTACATTCTTCACCACCGGCAGTTATCGCGTTGATAAAGAAGGGAAATTGCCATTTTTTATTACAAATAGTAGTAGATGTATCTAGATTATTCAGTCCAAAACGTGGCACACTATTGTAGTCAATAGCGTATGCATCTAAACTAGTTAAAGTCGTTTTGTCAGCAAGAGCTAGACGTATATGATCTTTTTTTCTCATGTCTATCCTTTCATGTTTTCTAAGTTATAATTGTTCTAAATTAAGTTGTAGTTGGAAGTTATCGTTACTTCTATTGAAACCTAAAACAATATCTCCACTACCAGATCCGCTTTGTTTTCCAGCAGGGTAGCTAGCTATATAATTTTTCATAGCTGCTGTTTCCATTGGTATATTAGAGAAACTTTCTAAATAGTGAAGATTTTCACGAAGTTTGTTTATCGTATTTAATACAAACGATTCATTTCCACTTTCAAGTTCATCTACCAGTTGTTCAACTAGTTTATTAGAAGTGCTAACGAAAGTAACGTACTCGGTAGAATAATTTTCTTTATTCTCTTTCCAAAGCTTAACATGTTCTTTGGTATCTACAACTTCTCCAGTCCATCTTGCAAATAGTAATCTTTGCTTTAGGATAAATAGGTTTAATCGTTAACCCGTCCCAAGGAGAGTTTATTATTTCTTTAATATCGTCTTTACTTGCGATAATATAATTAAGTTTACTAGCATTGAACTTTTGATAGAAAGTAAGTCCTTCATTTAAAGAAGCTGCAACATCACCCATTGAACCACTAATATTATGAGTTAAATTGTATAATGTAACAAGTTTAAAAATAGTTTCGTTATCGAAAGGAATTTTTTCGAAAGTTAAAATAGCTTTAGCGATTGAAACTAAAACTGCTCCAGAAGAACCTAAGCCATATTTTTTATTGTTACTATGTAATTCATTATATATTTTTATTGAATAAGTTTTTTCACTATTTGTATACTTATTTAAAAACAGAATAAACTGTTGAATCATAGTAAAGTTCTTATTATCTTCATAAAGATCAACGGTAATATTGTGTAGTGTATCAAAAACAGTGGTTTTCTCACTAGGTTCTACGGTAGTAACTATTTTTTGTGGAACGCTGGTAAGAAGTGCTTTAGAATAGTCTTCTAATATAGCATATTCACCTGCAAGGTATAACTTTCCAAAAGCTACTCCATGCACAATATTATTTTTTTGTTCCATAATTTTGAAATTTCCTCATGTAGTTTTTCTTGATCTTCTTTTAAATATAATACTTTAACATTTGGTCCGGCATCCATAGTGAAGTAGCATTTATAACCTTGTGAACGAAGTTGTTTAACTATGTCCATTGCACGGTGACTTTCTTCAGTTAAAAATGTAAAACTTGGAGAAGATGTAGTTGTTGTTTCATGCATAGCTAATGCATTACTTTCAGTTATTTCTCCTATTCTTTCAAAGTCCGCTTCTTTAAGTGCTTCTTTCATTAAAACAAAATCTTTCTTTGCTTTTTCTACCCAAGAAGCGAATGTTGTTGATGTTTGTACACATTGTTCCATCGCTACACGACTTGAAATTTTCTTTCTATCTTCGTTCACTACAAGAACCATCATACCAAAATCTAGTTTGCAAGAAAGTTCTTCTACGCTACCATCTTCTAGCCATGCAGCAAGTTTATAAAAACTTCTACAAGAAGAACCAGAACCTTCTTTTGCGATTTCTATCATTTCTTGAGTTGATTTATTTAATTTAAAATATTCATTACAGGCTAAAACTAATGCCATTGTACCGCTGGAACTAGATGAAAGTCCGGCTGCAGTTGGCACAGTATTATAGCTTTTAATGCAAATTTTTTCTCTATCAACAGGAGTAAATTTAGAAATAAATTTAATCATTTTGTTTACTTCTTCAGGTCCCTGTTTTTCATCGTTAATATAGAATTCATCTTCATTTGATAAGCTTTTTTCAATTTTTGTTTTTGATAATAAATTATCTAGTCTTAAAGAAATATTAGGGTTATACGGTAGAACAGGGTCTTTAGACTTCTTTCCCCAATACTTAACTAAGGCTATATTAGCATAACCTAAACTGTAACCATCCATGATAAATATCCTTTCTCTTTTAGTTCATCTTGAATTTTTAATGCATTCTCTTTAGTATCACATAGGCAAATGCAACATCCACCTGCCCCGCCACCAGTTAACTTAGCACCTTTAGCATTATTATTTTTACACAATTCAACAACTTCATCATTCTTCTCATGACTAACGCCAATTTTTTGAAGCAGAGAATGTGCTTTGTACATATATTCTCCAATAAGGTCTATATTTTTCTCTTTCAAAGGTTTGATTACTTTTTTAGTAATACTTCCTAGTTCATCAATATATGGTTTGTAAGTTTTTAAATTATCTTTTACGTGTTCTAAAGTATGTTTTGTAATACCTACAACCCCAGTATCAATAATTAATAAGTAACTATCGAGAGAAAAAGGTAGTTTTTTTGCTCCGTGTTCTTTAGAAAAAAGAAGGGGAGTATCGCTAAGTACTTGATTTACATCTATTCCACTAGGGTTCCCGTGAATAAACTTTTCACATTTATCAGCGATTTTTCTTATTTTTGCTTTTGTTATACCTTTAGCACGAGCAATAGCTATGCTAAGAGCAGCTGATGAACCTAATCCTCTTCCAACTGGAATAGTACTATTAATATTAATTTTTGTCTTACTATCAATTTCACAGGTATCTGCGATATACGCTAAAATATCGTCTCTGTGTTGAATTTCATTAGTATTTTCAAGTGTAACATCTATTTTCATCTCTGGTAAAGGTATTGTTATTCCCTCATGACCGTAGACTACAGCATGTTCACCAAAAAATATTGCTTTAGCATGTGTCATAATAATCCTCTTGTTTTAGAATTTCAACTATATTTTTAACCAATTTTTAAATTTATTTATATGTTTAGTACTATTTAATTAGTATCTTTTAATATGTACAATAATTATACTTTTAGCATTATTATTTGTCAAACATATGCTGTTGCTGTAGTTTTACTGGGTAAAATAAAAAATCAATCTTTTACCTTGCCTCTAAAATAACTTAGAATAAAAAGATTGATTTTAATAATTTGGATGACAATTAATACCGTGTGGTTCTAAATGAACTAAAGTTTCACAGTAATAAAACTCACGAGCGAGTGCTTTTTCTATTTTTATAGTTATATCATGACTTTGCTTAACATTTAATTCTGGATTTACTGTTACTGTAATATCAATAAAGTACAATAGGCCATGAGTTCTTCCTTTTATGTCGACTATAGAAATTACATCATCTATTTTATTTACTATAGATTCTACTTTTTCAATAACTTCAGCCTCAACACCATCTGTTAGTATATGAGTAGATTCTTTAAAAATACTTATTGCTGTATAGATAATTAAGCAACCTACTAATATAGCGACTATTGAGTCAGCGATAGGTATACCTATATATGTTGCGATAATACCAACTAATGTACCAATTGATACATAAGCGTCACTTAGGTTATCTAAAGCAGCTGCTTTTAAAGACTTGCTTCCAAGCTTATTTGCCAGTCTAATATTATAAAAGTACACAGAAAACATAATTATACTAGCAACAACAGATGTAACTGCAGATAGCATACTAGGTTGTTCATAGCTTTTAGTTATAATTTTTTTTACTGCATATATTACTACTTCAATACCAGCATAAAGCATAATAAATGAAGCTATTAATGTTGAAATTAATTCTGCGCGGAAATGTCCATAAAGATGGTCTTCATCTGCAGGTTTTCTTGAAATTTTTAATCCAATAAGAACACAAATGGATGAAATAACGTCAGTTGCGTTATTTATTCCATCTGCGACTAATGCAGAAGAACGGAAGAAAAAACCAGCACCCAATTTTAAAAGTGTAAGCAGTAGGTATGAGAATATACTAAGTCTTGCACCATGTTCAGCTTTTTTTAACTTTTCAAAAATAGAGTTATTCATATAAGTAGCTTCCTTTCAAAATGTATTTTACAATTATAACAGCTTTAAAAAAATTATTCAAGAATAAAATTCTTATTACTAAAATAAAATTATTTGCCATTGGTGAACTTTATTAAAAAAAGCTCGATATATTAATTATCGAGCATAGTAGATTATATCTTTTTTTGAGTAATATTTCTTAAATGTTAAATATATATAAACAATCGAAAATAGACTAAAAAAATAGTATAAATATATATAAGATTACTTGAAAGGGGAATAGTTATAGTCAGCCAATGAGGAAAGATATTTAATTTTTTTCCAAAATTGGAACTAGAAATAAAGATATTTCAAATATACCAAGAGATATAAAAATAAACTATCCATTTATTTCTTTCTGTTTTTTTATAAAGTATTAAATAGAAACATATTGCAGCACCTAAAAATAGCGTTAAAATTGAAAGGACTGCTAAGTAGGGCTGTATGCTATTTGTATAAACCGAAGGTAGTAAAAAACTTACTATTGTAATTAAGATATAAGCTAAAATAAAGCGGAATACTATTACTTTATTTTCCTTTGGTAAAGAGTCAATTATCGAATCAGATAGTTTATTTATATCTGTTCCAAAAATTTCATGAAAATTTTTACCTTGATTTTGATATAAAATTAAATCTTGCAATATCTCTAGTAATTGAATTTCTAATTCAGCTTCTTTAGATATTATAGATTTTGCACGACAAGTAACTAGAAGTTCTTCATAGTATTTTTTATTATCCTCATTAAGTTGTAGTCTTAGCTTGTTATTGTACTCTAGTAGATTAGTTAAATTCATAATGTTTTCCCCTTTATAAACTAAATTATATTTTCAAAATACTGTTTATAGTTGTGCTGATATTTCCCCATGTATTTTTAAATGAAAATACATATTCTTCTCCTTGTTTGGTTATAGAATAATATTTTCTAGGTGGCCCAAAGTTACTTTCTTTTAGATAGCTTGTAACTAGTTCTTCTTTTTCTAATTTTAAAAGCAAAGGATAGATAGTTCCTTGAGCTACCATATCCAACCCATAGTTAGAAAGTTGTTCGGTAATTTCATAACCGTACATATCTTGATTTTTAATTAATTGCAATATGCATGCTTCCAAAGTTCCTTTTAATATTTGGGAAGTATTAATTTCCATTAGAAATCTCCTTTCAGTGGATTGAAATATTGTATTTACAAAGCTATCTTGTTATACACAATAGTACCATAAAGTAAGTATCTTGTAAAGCAAAATAGCTAGATATTTATAGAAACAAAAGAAAATAGACTCAAGTTAACCTTGAATCTATAACTATTTATTGCAATATAATATTTTGGAATATATAATTTTATCTTTCCACTCACCATTTTCAAAGATAAATTGCTTTCTAATCCCTTCATATTCAAAATTCAGTTTTTCCAGTAGTTTTATAGAGGGGGTATTTCCAACGCTTATATGAGCTTCTACTCTATGAAATTTTAATTCGTTAGCAGTAAAGTTTAAAATTGATTCTAAAGCTTCAAATGCATAACCATTTCTCCAAAATTGATTATGAATAAAATAACCAATCTCTGCCCATTGAAAATTCTTTCTTTCTAAAGTTACTATATCAATCATTCCTAAATGAGTTCCAGTTTTATCAAAAATAGAATAGATGTATTGATAGTCATCTTCTCTCATCTTAGTATGTTTTTTTACTAATTCTTCAAACCAGGATTCAGTACAAATGGACATATCAATAAAACCATCATCGAATTCATTCTTTGATTCTTCTCTATCATTAAATCCTTTATACCATGATTGATAGTCTGTAATATCTAGTTCTTTAATAATTAATCTATTTGTTATTAATTTCATAGTAACTCCCTTCAAATTCCTTAGCTAATGAATTAAAATCTAGTAAGCTTATATAAAAAAATAAACCTCAAACATATTGAGGTTATAAATACCAGCAGCCGGGGTCGAACCGGCACGATGTTGCCATCGCTGGATTTTGAGTCCAGTGCGTCTGCCAATTCCGCCATGCTGGCATATGATTATGATAACATAATAATGCATATTTTGTCAATTTTTAGTGAAGTACAAAGTAGATAATTAGAGTAGGTAAGTTATAGAAAAAATATATTTTATAATCAAAAAAAATGTAATATAATAAAAACTGTATATGTTTAAAAAAATATTGATAATTTCTATTTTATTAACGTTTTTTGTTGGGATAGAATATAAAAAAAGATATAGGGAGATTTGGTTTTTAATTTAAAATATTTCTTCAATATGATATTGCCAAAGGAGGATATATGTAGTATAATAAAGTAGTATATAGAATTATAAAAATATTAATGTTATTTTTATAGAGGAGTGTGAGTGCTGGTGGTTGTTACATTGTTTACATCGCCTAGTTGTACTTCTTGTAGGAAAGCAAAAGCTTGGCTAATTGAAAATGATATAGAATTTGTTGAAAGAAATATTTTCTCAGAAGCTCTAACAACAGACGAGATTAAAAACATCTTATCTATTACAGAGCACGGAACAGAAGACATTATTTCTTTTAGATCGAAAACTTTTCAAAAATTGAATCTTGATATAGAGAGTATGTCAATACAACAACTGTATAAAGTTATTCAAGATAACCCAGGAATGCTGAGAAGACCTATCATCGTAGATGATAAGAGATTGCAAGTAGGATATAATGAAGACGAAATAAGAAGGTTTCTTCCTAAAGAAATAAGAGTAAATCAATTAAAACAAATAAAGAATATGGTTAAGTAAGTATGTCCTGATACTGCTTTTACCGAGGCTTAAAGGTTGATATTAGGTTATCAACCTTTTTTTATGAGAATTAATAATAGCAAAAGCTAAATTAATAGAAAAAGAGGTATTACATGGAAAAAGAAAATATATTTATTACTGGAGAGATTCATTTTTTAGAATTAATAGAAAAAAAGAGTTCTTCTCTTGTGTTTAAAGGACCAAATGACGAAGAGATAAGTTGTAATGAATCAGACGTAGATAGTTTAGATGACTTTGAAATTGGTGAAGAATACTCGATGTTTGTTTATCCATCGAGAAGTGGAAAGTTATTTGCGACACCTAATATTCCAGAAGTTACATACGGTGAATATGCGTTTAGCAAGGTTGTTAAAGTAGAAGAAGATAGAGTAGGATTAGATATAGGTTTTTCACGAGAAATTCCATTATTAGGTGAAGATTTACCAAAAGTAAGAAGTGTTTGGCCAAAAGAAGGTGATGAGCTATTTATTACATTACGTCGTGATTATAGTGGTCAATTATTTGCGCGTCTAGCTACTGAAACAGTAGTTGCATCACTTTATTCTAAAGCTGAAAAGAATTTGAAAAATAAAGATATAGAGGCATATCCTTATAGATTGATGAGAGTTGGAACTTTTCTACTATCAAAAGATGGGTATAAGATTTTCGTTCATGAGAGCGAAAGAAATACTGAACCTCGTTTAGGAGAAAAAGTTACATTAAGAGTAATAGGGATTAAAGATAACGGAGAAATTAATGGTTCATTTTTACCACGTGCCCATGAAAGAATGGATGCAGATGGACAGGCTATACTAGACTATATCGAAAATAATGGTTACTGTGAATTTACAGATAAATCATCTCCAGAAGATATTAAAGCAGTTTTTGGAATGAGTAAAGGTAGTTTTAAACGTGCCGTAGGGAGACTATTTAAAAACAAAATAATAATGATAGAAGAAGATGGATTATATAAACGTAAAGGAAGATAATGACATGAAAAAAATAAAATTAGACAAAAATGCTTTATTAGGTGGAATCGTATTAGAAAATGAGAAATATCAAGTAGTACATATGAATTTAAAAACAGGGAATCAAACTGATTCATATAGTAATGATAGAACTATTTTATTATTAAATATAAGTGGGAAAATCACAGTTGCATATGAAGAACAAGTTGAAATAGTAAACGAATTTGAGTTGCTTGAAATTCCTGCAGGAGTAGCACATGTAATAACTTGCCTACAAGATGCACAAATTTTTGTAGTTAAGTTATAAAAGATAGAATAATTATGTAGAGGACTATAAATGGAAGTACAATTTTTAGGTACAGGAGCTGGGCTTCCTGCAAAATTTAGAAATACCCAAAGCTTTGTTTTTGATTTTATGCAAGAATTAAAAGAATGCTGGATGTTCGACTGCGGTGAAGCAACGCAACATCAGATTTTAAAAACAAATATAAAACCTACAAAAATAAAAAGAATATTTATAAGTCATCTTCATGCTGATCATGTTTTGGGGCTTATAGGATTTTTATCATCTAGAAGTTTTTTATTAGATAAGAAAGAATCTGAAGTTATTATATATGGTCCAAAAGGAATAAAAGAATTTATAGAACAAAATTTGAAGTTCACATTTTGTTCACTTACTTACAGCATTAAATACATTGAAATTTCTGAGGAAGCGTGTATAATAGATAGTAAAACTGTTGAGGTTTATGCGTATCCATTAAGGCATAATATTGAGTGTTTTGGTTATAAAATAGTTTTTAAAAAACAAAAAGGTAGTCTTAATGCTGAAAAATTAATGGAGTTAGGGATAAAACCAGGGCCATTTTATAAAAAAATAAAAGAAGAAGATCAGTTTGAGTATAACGGGAATATATATAATTCAAGTGATTTTCTATCTGAAGATAAACCAGGTAAAGAAATAGCTGTTATACCTGATACTAAGTACTTTAGCAAATTAGATGATATTGTAAAAAATAGTGATATAATTATTACAGAGTGTACTTACTTGAGTGCTACTGATGAGAGTCACGCTAGAAAAAACTATCATTTATGTATCATAGATATACATAAAATGTTAAGTAATAGTAAGGCACAAAAAGTATTTTTAACACATATAAGTGCTAGATATGATAAAAAGTACAGAAGATGAAGTTATAGAAAATATACACTCATCGTCTGAGGTATATATAGCACATGATTTTGATAAATATAAATTTTAATTTGGAGAGCCGATTATGAGAAGAGATTTAGAAGAAAAAACAATAGAAGTTAAAGAAATATTTAAAGGGAAAGTTCTTGATGTAGAAATGCATACGGTTAGTTTACCAGATGGTGGAACATCAACTCGTGAACTAGTTAATCATCGTGGTGCGGTAGCTGTATTAGCTATTACTAAAGAAAACGAAGTTATTTTAGTTGAGCAATATAGAAAAGCGATAGAGCAGGTAACTTTAGAAATACCAGCAGGTAAGCTAGAACCAGGAGAAGATAATAAAAAATTATCAGCAATAAGAGAATTAAAAGAAGAAACTGGATATGAGGTTACAGAAGATCAACTAACAAAACTTTTTGATGTTCATGTTGCATTAGGATATAGTTCAGAAGTTATTACTATTTTCTATGTTGATGGCTTAGAATATGCTGGTGAACAAAACCCAGATGAAGATGAGTTTATTAATTTGAAAAAATATAAAGTAGAAGATGCATTGAAACTATTAGATGATAATACTATTACTGATAGTAAAACAATGTTAGCGTTAATGTATTTAAAAACAAGGAAAGGCACGAAATAGTATATGAGTATATATAATGATATAATAGAAATTATTCAGAAATCTCCATATAAATTAACTCCTCAAAGGGAAAAAATTGTAGAAATATTAGTGGAAAACAGTGAGTTACACCTTAGTGCAGAGGAGTTATACTTTATTTTAAAAGAAAAAACTCCTGATATAGGTATTGCAACAGTATATAGAACATTAGATATTTTCTATGAGTTAAAAATCTTAGAAAAAATATCATTTAGCAATGGTGTTTCTAAATATCATTTAAGACAATCACTGGACGGTAGTTTGCACCATCACTTAATTTGTACAAAGTGTAATACTATTGAGAAAGTTTCTAATTCTTTGTTTAATAAATTAATAGAATATATGAAAAAAGAGTACTCATTTGAAGTTCAAGATAACTCATTATCATTTTATGGGACTTGTTCAAAATGTAGAGAAAAAGGTGAAAAGTAGAAGATGAAGTTTGATAAGGTAGAGAGAATACTTATTGTTATTTCTAGCATAGTTTATATCGCGTATATAGTATTTATAGGTGGAATGATAAATAGTTTTAAAAACTATGTTGGAAATGAATATTTAAGAACTCGTATTGTTGATCAAATCCGTGAACAGACAAAATTAACACAAGATAGTGCAAATGTATCTACAAAAGATTTACATTATATTTTCCAAGTTATGGGACAATTATCTTGGTTATACTTTGCTATGTTAGTATTACTATTTTTATTGTTAATGTTTGTTATTTTGAAAAAGGGAATACACCATAACATAGTAGCTTTTCTGTTCTTAGTATATAGTATTCTATTATTAATTTTTCAGTTTAGGAATATTGTTTTATTAGTTGTATTATTTACTTCTATCTTGGAATTAGAATAATTTTAATAAGGAATAGAGAAATAAAAATAATTAAATTTAAAAAGATTTAAAGGAGAATATCCTTTAAATCTTTTTTTATAAAAAAATTTTTATAAAAAAATATAAAAATTTATTAAAGAAAAGCTATATGATTATAATTATATTCTTATTAATTTAGTAAATTTTAAAAAAATAATAAAGTAATATACCTGTTGACATGAATAGAGATTTTTTTATACTCTACTTTGTGCGATTAAACAAAGTTTAATTAAAAATGGGGATAGTATATACAGAGTTTTTTAAGGAAAAGTAGATTTGCAAATTTATTATAATACTAATATAATTTTAGTTACACTAATTATAAAAAATATAAGGAGAACCTATGAAAAATAAAGTATTTAAATTTGTAAAAAGATTAACAATAATTATTTTGTCTTTATTAATTATTGCAGGTGGATACGGTTATTATTTTGTACATAAGTCTTTACCAACCGTTGAGGGGAAAGTAGAAGTTGCTATGTTAGATAATGATGTTAAAGTGCACCGTGATCAAAATGGAATACCTACGATTGAAGCTAAAAATGATGCGGATTTATATAGAGCCCAAGGATATGTTCATGCTCAAGATAGATTATTCCAGATGGATTTAGCAAGAAGACAAGCGAGTGGTAGATTATCGGAAGTTGTAGGAAAAGCAGCGATAGAAACTGATAAGAAGTATCTAGTATTTTCTCTTAGAAAAGCTGCAGAAAAATCATATGATGGATATTCAGAATCAGCTAAAAAAATTCTAAATTATTATGCTGAAGGTGTAAATGCATATATAGAAGAAGCTAAAAGAGACAAAAAACTTTCATATGAATTTTCTTTATTAGGATATGAACCAGAAAAATGGACTGCTATCGATTCGTTAACTATCGGTAAATATATGGCTTACGACTTAGGTGGGCACTGGGATCATCAAAGTTTTAATAATTGGATCCTAAATAATTTAGGAGAAGAAAATTTAAAACAATTACTTCCTGAGAGTTTTTCTAAAAATCCAGATTCAGAAGAGATTATTAAGGCTAACTTAGGTGCTAATGCTAATATAAATAAAGATACAGCAAAAGTAGAAAGACCACCTATGGAAAATGGTAGTAATGATTGGGTTGTATCAGGTAAAAAAACTAAATCAGGTAAGCCTTTGTTAGCTGATGATCCGCATCTAGGGTTATCAACTCCATCAGTTTGGTATCAAATGACTCTATCTACACCAAACCATAAGGTTTCAGGGGTTATTTTCCCTGGTGTTCCTGGTATTATATTAGGTCACAATGAAAATATTGCTTGGGGTGTAACTAATTTTGGTCCAGATGTTCAAGACTTATATATTGAGAGAAGACAATCAGACAACCCGTATAAGTTTGAATATGATGGTGAATATTATGATGCTCAAGTAGATAAATATTCAATAAAAGTAAAAGGTCAAGATGATGAACAATTTGAGGTTGTTAATACTAAACACGGTCCAATAATAGACTTTTTATTAAAACCATTGGGTAATGAAAACACAAGTTTTTCTATGCAATGGACAGCCCTTGAGTCAACTCAAGAATTAGAAGCAATTTTAAATATAGATAAAGCTCAAAACTGGGAAGAGTTTGAGAAAGCTTTAGAGAATTTTAAAGCTCCAGCTCAAAACTTTGTTTTTGCGGATAATCAAGGGAATATTGCTTATAAATCAAATGGTAATGTTCCAATTAGAAAAAAAGGTAATGGAAATTTACCAGTTCCAGGGTACAGCAGTGAGTATGGTTGGACTGGATATATTTCGTATGATAAACTTCCAAAAATTGTAAATCCAGAACAAGGATTTATAGCGACAGCTAATACTGAAACAGTAAAAACTGATTATCATACATCAAATGTTTGGGCACAGCCATATAGAAAAGCGCGTATTGATGAAGTACTATCTGAAAAGAATGATCTGACTGCAGATGATATGAAAAAATTACAGATGGATACCAAAAATCTTTATGCCAAAGAATTTTTAACTAATCTTTTGAAAAATGTAAATAAAGATAAAGTTTCTAAAAATGAAGTATATGATAAATTAAGTTCTTGGGATAATATTGATAATAAAGATGAAGCAGCTCCATTAATTTTTGATGCATGGATGAAGAAAATTCAAGCGCATATCTTAAAAGATAAAATGAGCGAAGAAGCATATAAATTTATGCCTCATAAGGAGAGCTATGTAGATAAAATTTTAAGGGATAGCTTAAATGGTAAGAAAATAAATCTAATAGAGGAAAAAGGCGGTTTAAATACTGTTCTTACAGAAAGTTTAAATGAAACTATTAGTGAATTAGAAGGAAAATATGGTAAAGACGTTAATAAATGGAAATGGGGAAATGGTCATACATTAGGCTTTAGACATCCATTATCTAAATCTTCGGCGTTACTTGCATATTTTTTAAATCCAAAAGAATATCCAATCTCAGGCTCTAAGGTGACTGTTCAGGCTGCAAAACAAAACGAAGAAGGATTAGTTAATCATGGTGCTTCTTGGAGGTTTGTCTATGACTTTGATACAAAAACTGGCTATCATGTAGTTGGTCCGGGACAAAGTGGACATGTTTTGAGTGATAACTATGATGACCAAATAACAAAATGGGTTAACGGAGAATATACTAGTGAGTCTATTGGTAATATACCTAAAGGAAAAACATTAGAATTGGTTCCTAAAAAATAATATAAAAAAGAGTAGTATTATTAAAATAAAGATAATATTACTCTTTTTATATCAAATCAATAATATTATTAGTTGATTTGTTAAATTATATAACATTTATAAACAAAAGATAGGTTATCGTGATATAATTAAGATAACTAAAAAATATTTATTTTAATCAAAGAAAAAATTTGCAAATAAGGAGCTAAAATGGATATTAGAGAAAATTTTGACAATATAAAAAGAGAAATTTCAGAAGCTTGTGGCAAAGTTGATAGAAGTCCAGAAGATATAAAAGTAATTGCAGTAACAAAATATGTAACTGATGCAAGGGTAGAGCAAGCAATAGAAGTAGGGGTTGATGCTTTTGCGGAAAATAGACCGCAAAACTATCTAGAAGGAAACAAAAATATTCTGATAAAGAATGGCATTTAATTGGTAGCTTACAAACTAGAAAAGTTAGAGATGTGATTAACCATGTCGATTATTTTCATGCTTTAGATAGAGAAAGTTTAGCTAAAGAAATAGAAAAAAGAGCAGAAGATAGGGTTAATTGCTTTGTACAAGTTAATGTTTCAGGAGAAGAGAGTAAACATGGATTAACTTCGCATGAAACAATAGAGTTTATTAAAGGTTTGGAAAAATATTCTAAGATTAATGTAATTGGACTTATGACTATGGCACCATTTGTAGAAGATGAGGATGTTCTACGTAATTGCTTTAAAAAATTAAGACAACTTCGTGATGAGGTGAAAGAATTGAATCTAGATTATGCACCATGTGAGTATTTATCTATGGGTATGAGTAATGATTATAAAATAGCAATAGAAGAAGGGGCGACTCATATCAGAATTGGGACATCACTAGTAGGTAACGAACTGAAATAGAATATTCTGGGAGGTACAATATGAAAAAGAAAATAGAAGTAGGGAATTTAGATGTAACTGTAAGGTATAGACGCGGCATGAAGCATATATACTTAAGGGTTGAAAAAAATGCTGATATAGTAGTTAGTGCACCTCCTAGAACACCTAACTATGTTATTAGAAAATTAGTTTATGATAATTTAGAAGAATTGGTGAAAAGACGAGAAAATATACTATCAGTAGCAGGGGTAAGTAGGGAATATAAAACAGGTGAGAAGTATTTTATTTTTGGTCAAGAGTATGAACTAAATGTAGAAGAAAGACTAAAAAATAGAGTTTTTATTGAGAATAATAAAATAAATATATATGTAAAAGATGAACAACAAAATAAGGAGAAGATTTTCAACTCTGCAATTAGGAAGTTGTTAATAGATAAATGTAAGTTATTTATAGAAAAGTATGAACCGATAATGAACGTAAAAGTTAAAGAACTACGTATAAAAAAAATGAAAACAAGATGGGGAACATGTAATCTAGAAGCACAGCGGATATGGATAAATCAAGAATTAATTAAGTATCCCATAGAGTGTTTAGAACATATAATTGTTCATGAGATGACCCACCTTCTAGAAATTAATCATACACCACGTTTTTATAGCTTGTTAGAAACATATTATCCAACATATAAAAGAAAAATGATAAAGTTATAAAAAGAATTTAATAGATTTTTTTAAATGGAAGATAGGTGTAAAAAAATAATAGAAAAATAGTTTTCTATTTATAGTTATTTTTAAGTAATTAGGTATATAATATTTACTTGTATTGAGTTTTAAAAGTATAATTTTATATGCCTAATTATTGACTTTTTAAAGCATTTACTATATAATTAATCAAGAGTTTTTAGTATTTATTACTAATATTTAGATAGTACTTATAAGTATTTTGGAGGAAGAATAAATGTCACAAATTTTAAATAAAGAAGATGGAAAAGTAGTTATTTCTTTTTCAGCATCAAAAGAAGAGTTTGCGAAAGGATTAGATAGAGCATTTAAAAGTGCTGTTAAACGTGTAAATGCACCTGGATTTAGAAAAGGTAAATTACCAAGAGCAGTTTTCAACAAAATGTACGGTGAAGAAGCTTTATATCAAGAAGCAATTGATTTCGTATTACCAGCAGCTTATACAAAAGCTATCGATGAATTAGAACTATCACCACTAGCTATGCCAGATATCGATGTTAAAGAAATCAGCAAAGAAAATGGTGTAACATTTGAAGCTGTTGTTACAGTAAAACCAGACGTTGAACTAGGTGAATACAAAAACTTAGGAATCGAAAAAGAAGCTGTAGAAGTTACAGATGCAGACGTTGAAGAAAGACTAGAAAGCGTACTTAGCCGTGAAGCAGAGTGGCAAGTAAAAGAAACAGAAGCTAAAAAAGGTGATATCGTAGTTATCGACTTCAAAGGATTTATCGGAGATGAAGCATTTGAAGGTGGAGAAGCTAAAGGATACGAATTAGAATTAGGATCAGGAGCATTTATCCCTGGATTTGAAGAACAATTAGAAGGAAAAGTTGCACCAGTTGATACTGAAGTAAATGTAACATTCCCAGAAAACTACCAAGTAGCTGATTTAGCTGGTAAAGATGCTAGATTCGAAGTTACAGTACATGATGTAAAAGAAAAAGTTTTACCAGAATTAACTGATGAATTTATTAAAGAATTCTCTAAAGAATCAGCTTCAACTGTAGCTGAATACAAAGAAAAAAATTAAAACAAGAACTTACATTAGAAAGAACGGAACTAGCTGAAAAAGAATATTCAGATAAAGTTATTTCTACAGTAGTAGAAAATGCTAAAGTTTCAGTTCCTGAAAAATTAGTTGATCAAGAAGTGGAATCAATGTTTGAACAATTTGCAGGAAACTTATCTCGTCAAGGATTATCATTTGACTTATATGAGCAATTTACAGGTAAAACTGCGGATGAGTTAAAATCTGAAATGAGATCAGATGCAGAAAACAAAATTAAAACTTCATTTGTGTTAGCTGACATTGCTACAGCTGAAAAAATTGAAGTTACAGATGCAGATATAGATGCTGAAGTTAAAAAATTAGCTGAAATGTACTCTATGACTGATGAAGGTGTTCGTTCACGCATTAGTGTAGAAGACTTACGTGGAGAATTATCAATTCAAAAAACTGTTGAGTTCTTAAAAGAAAATAACTAATTTAATTATAAAAGGCATGGATTTAAATCCATGCCCTTTTTTTATGTAAATTGCAATGAATCTATAATATTGTCATTAATTTGTAATTTTATTATTTTCTTAGAGTTAATTAAATTTTAAGTTAATTCTATATAATAAGGAGAATATTTTAGATAACTATTAAATAGATATATGAATAAATATAAATTTTAAAGGAATAATAAAATGAGTAATAAAATAATAAAAGGTGCTTTAGTAGGAGTGGTAGGAGTTTCGGCGGCAACTACAGGATATTATACAATGGTTAAGCCTAACTTGTCTGCAGATACACCAACTACAGTTGCTACAAGTACATCAACAAGTTCAGGAAATAAAAGTTCAAATTCAAACACACAAACAAATTCAAATACGCAAAGTAGTACTAGTAATGGACAATATAAAGATGGAACATATACAGGTTCTGTAGCTAGTACTAAAAGAGGAGATTTCCAAGTAAGTGTAGAGGTTTCTGATGGGAAAATCACAAATATAAACATGTTAACTCAACCTACTGAAGGAAAATCAGCAGAGATTAACAAAACTGCTATACCTACATATGTTCAAGAAGCAATTGATGCTCAAGGTACAGATATACAGTTGGTTTCTGGTGCATCAGAAACATATAGTGGTTTTAAAACTTCATTACAAAATGCATTAAATCAGGCAAAATAACTATGAATTATGAATATAATACACATGTTATAAAAAAAATGAATATGCCATTTACAATTACTTTTGTAAAAAGAGAATTTTTTGATAGCGAAAGTGGTTTACAAGGAAATAGTAACTGAAATAGAAAACTACTTAGATGCTATAGAGAGAAAATTTTCTATTTTTAAAACTGATAGTATAGTAAGCAGACATAATGAACTGTTAAATAATTTTAATGAAGAATTCCTTGATGAGGAATATCAGGAAGTTTTCGTTCGATGTCAACAAGCAAAAACTAGAACAAATGGGTATTTTGATGCATTCTTTAGTGGGGAATATAATCCTACTGGTTTTGTAAAAGGTTGGGCTATAGAAAAAGTGTTTTTTAAGTACTTGGAACCTTTAATTAAATACAGTATTGTTGAAGCTGTTGCTATTAATGGAGCAGGTGATATGCAGTTAGGTACCAAGGAAGGTTCTGATTTCATTTGGAATGTTGGTATAGAAAATCCCGATAACAATCAAGAAATCATAGCCAAATATAGTTTACAAAATGGAGCGATAGCTACATCAGGTTTTAGTAAAAAAGGTAAGCATATAAAATCAAAAGATGATATAGATAATATTCAAGTAACTGTTGTAGGAGAATATTTATCAGATATTGATGTGTTTGCCACAACAGGTATTACTATGCCTGGAAAAGAGTGGAATAATTTTGTAATTGAAAATAGACTAATGGGTATATTAGTAAATAAAGAAAATAAGATAATAGCTTTTGAAGGAGGAAAGATTAATGAAATTAAGAGATCATAGATTCTTTTTTAATATGATATGGTTAATAATATTAATAACAATACCATTACCGCTAATAATAACAGTAGATAATGGTTTAGAAACACTATCTTCAAGTAGTGAAATAATGGGAATAAATTTTGGAGTTTTTGCTTATACTTGGATGTTATCTGCAATATATTTATCAACACAACCCAAATGGTTAGATAGAATTATTGGGCTACCTGATATGTATATTATCCATGGTGTTACGGCAGTATTTGCTGTTGTGTTTATGTGGTTACATGATAATATGTTAATATCTGCTGGACTTATCTCATTAACAGGAGATATTTCGCTGTACATGTTTACAGCAATACTAGTATACTCTTTAGTGTTTATGGCTGGATGGTTAACTTCAAGAGTTAAATTTTTAATGACAATTAAAAAAGGGTTAGAGAAAATATTTAAACATGAACTTAGTATGTGGCTACATAGATTAAATCTTTTAGCTACGCTATTAATTTATGTACATATTGTTTTAATACCATATATTAGAAATATAATACCATTCTTTGCTTTAGTAACAATTTATACTGTTATCGCTTTTGTATCGTATGGTAATTACGCATATAATAAATATATTTCAAGAAATAGTGCAGTTCTGAGAGGTGTAAGAAAAGTTGATAATAATATTACTGAATTAACTTTTACTACAGGTAAGAAAACATTGAAACAAATCGAAGCAGGGGACTTTGCATTTATTTCTTTCCCAAATGTAAAAGGAATGAATGAACCTCATCCATTTTCAATCTTAAATGTACCTTCTAGAGATGGTTATGTACAGATGTCTATAGAATCAGTCGGGGATTTCACTAATAAGTTACCGAAATTAAATGAAGGTGAAAAAGCTACACTTACACGAGGTTATGGTATATTAAATACTATTGTAGAAAAAGCTGATAAAAAAGAGAAATTTGTATTTATCGGTGGAGGTATTGGAGTTGTACCATTAATCGGTCTTGCTGATAAGTATGAAAATAAGGATATTACATTTTTATATACTGTTAGAAAAGATAAACAAGTATTGTATCAAGAAAAATTTACTAGTTGGAATACAAGAGAAAACTTCCGAGGTTATGCTCAACAAGGAAGATTTAGTAAAGAGCAATTAGATAGTTATTTACCAATTGGGAAAAACTATAATTATATTATTGCTGGACCAATGACGATGAATAGAGCTTACTCTAAATTACTTCAGGAAAAAGGTATAAGTAAAAATAATATTTACTATGAAGGATTTAACTTCTAATGTAAAAAGCAACTCTTAATTAAGTTTAAGAGTTGCTTTTTTAGTTTTACCTTCGATTTCTAGAAGATCTATTTGATTTATTAGATGATGAGTTCGATGATGAACTACTTCTAGACGAGCTTGTTATACTAGAGAATGAATTGAATGCGCTAGTTACTGCTGATCTACTATCTCTTTGCTTTTCAGCTAGTGATGCTTGGTAAGATGCATCTCTATCAGTACCAGCGTACATATAATCCGTTTCTGTATTTCTATGAGTTGAATACTCGACTCCATTTTTAGTGCTAATTCCTGCTGGTTTCAAATGCTGCCGGAGCTTTGTTATCCGTAGCTTTTGCCATAACATTAGCCATTATTGCTTGTGTAGTTTGAGCTTGAGAAGAAGATAATGCTTTTGATGCAGAATTTAATACATCTGCTCCTTGCCAAACAGAAACTGTATATTCGGTTGAGTAACCAACCATCCAACTATCTTTAGTAGAGTTTACTATATCAATTCCGAATCTTAAACGAGCATTTTCATCAAAAGTACTTGAACCAGTTTTACCTGCCATATCAAATCCAGCAACTTTACCATTTGGAGATGTACCGTTGCTTGTTAAAACATTCTTAAGCATATTAGTCATTAAATATGCAGTTTCTTCTGACATAGCTTTTACGGATTCAGATTTCATAGATGGTAGTTCTTTACCATTGGCATTAAATACTTTTACTATAGTCGATGGTTTATTGTAATAACCTTTATTACCAAATGAAGCAAAGGCCCCTGCTATTTGCAATGGAGAAACTCCATCTACATTACCACCGATAGCAATTGTAGGTTCATCTTTAGTAACAGGAATACCTAATCTTTCTGAGAAGAATTTAGATCGTTCATATCCGACAGTTTCAAAGGCACGCACAGCGGGAATATTGTATGACCATGCTAGTGCTTTTTCCATTGAAACAGTTCCGTGATATGCTCTATCCCAGTTTTGGATATAGAAGTCTGTTCCTTCAATTTTATAAGGTGTGTCTGAGAAAGTAGTTTGAGAATCCCAACCATAGTATTCTATACCTGGGGCATAATCTATAATAGGTTTTATTACAGAACCAGGTTGTACTTTAGCATCGACTGCATAGTTGTAGCCACCAGTTTTATAATTTTTACCTCCACCAATAGCTTCTACGAGTCCAGTTTTTGTATCCAGAACTGTAATTGCCGCTTGAGAACTATGGGGTTTCATAGGAGATGATTGGTTATCCAACATATCTTGAACATATATTTGTAAATCTGAGTTTAGATTTGTATAAATTTTTAATCCCATAGAAAGTGGATCGCTGACATTTTCAAAGTTTTTATTTTGTTTTAGCTCTTTAGATATTTGATCGATATAAGCTGCGTATTTAGGGTTATAAGTATGTTGTTCAGCTCTATCTTCAGAAGATTTTTCTACTAAGCCCTCTGTTATAGGAGTATTAGTGTACTCATCGTATTCTTTTTGACTAATTTTATTATTAGCAAGCATTGCATACAATACAGTATCACGACGATTTTTAGCCTCTTCAGGATGATCGTAAGGGTTGTATTGATTTGGTTGTTGAGGAAGCCCAGCTAAAAATGCTATCTGAGGGACAGAAAGTTCATTAAGTTCTTTATTATAAAAGTACTTAGCTGCAGTTTTTATACCGTATTGTCCATCAGAATAATATATTTTATTTAAATACATTTCAAGGATATCATCTTTAGAATATTTACTTTCTAATTTAAATGATAGATACGCTTCTTGAATTTTTCTTTCCATTGTTTTTTCAGAAGTAAGAAGAGAATGTTTTATAACCTGTTGAGTTATAGTACTTGCTCCTTCTTTCGCAGAATTAGATTTTATATTTACTAACATAGCTTTTGCTAGACGTTTAGGGTCTACACCGATATGAGAGTAAAATCTTGAATCTTCAACAGAAAGTACAGCATCTTTTACGTTTTGTGGAATGTCAGAAATAGAGACATACTCTCTTTTTTCTGCTCCAACCGTTGCTATTAAATTAAGGTTTTTATCGTATATTTCAGATGATAATGGATCTTGTAAGTTAGCTTTTGTAATGTTTGGTACATCTTTTAACTGAAAAGCTAAAAAGCCAAGTACTACAAAAAATAAAATAAAGCATATCGTGAAGAATATAGAACTAATATATTTGAATAAATGTTTCATTACTAGTAAAAACTCACTTTCATTATTTTTTTATAATATTTAAATAATCTAATCTAACTTTATAGTGAAATGATATTTCAAAAGCAGTTTCTTCGAATTCACTTAATTTTATAGATTTTCGGCCACCGTTTATGGCTCTTTCATTAAAAAATAGAAATTTTTTAAATGGCATAACAAATGTTCTATCGATTTTTTTGAAACGAACTATAATAAATGAAATTCCTCCTTGATTTAATATCTTTGTCATATGATCAATTTGGTGATCATGAATATTACTAAGAGAAAAAGACGTTGCTGAGTTAGTTTCTTTAGCCTCGAAATCTATATATTTCCCATTCCACAACCCATTGTAGTCTGTAGTAGAAGGTGTTTGATAAAAAGCTTTAGTAATCATAGCGCTCGCTCGATTTGGATAGTTAACCTCTACTACCTGAATAGGTATAGGTTTTTTATGAATGACTGCAATATCATTATTTAAGTAGTATTTGTTCGCAAAATTAATATCAGCTTCTAATTCCATTCCACGGTTAGAATAATTAGTTTTTTGAACAAAAGTATTTTTTTTATTAGGATAATTAAACATACAATCCTCCGTTAAGAGTTTTCTAACATATTATACTATATTCTAAGTAAAAAAATTAAAAATAGTAGAATTAAAATAACAGTAGATATTTACTAAAAAAATATGGTAATTTTTGTAAATAATTTTAGATAAATATTACTGTAAAATACTAAAATTTCAGAATTCATTTAAAGTTCTTTAGTAAAAATAATGTGTTTTATGGTATAATAATAAAAAGTAAATTTAAAAATGAGAGGTGGTATTGTTATGAGACAATCAAGAACATTTATTCCAACAACAAGAGAAGTACCATCCTCTGCAGAAGCAATTAGTCATAAGTTGCTTATTAAAGCGGGGATGGTGAAGCAGGTATCTGCAGGGGTTTATACTTACCTTCCGCTAGCAACTAAAGTAATTCAAAATATAGAAAAAGTAATTAGGGACGAACACGCTAAAATTGGTGCATCAGAATTACTTATGCCAATTTTACAATCAGAAGACTACTGGAAACAATCAGGACGTTGGTACAAAATGGGAGATGAACTAATTCGTGTTACTGATAGAAAAGATGCAGGATACGCACTTAGTCCAACAGCTGAAGAAATTATTTGTCAAACAGTTAGTAACATGGTAACTTCATATAAACAATTACCTGTTAACTTATATCAAATTCAAACAAAATTCCGTGATGAAATTCGTCCTCGTTTAGGACTATTACGTGGGAAAGAATTTATTATGAAAGATGGTTATTCATTCCATGATTCTCCGGAGTCATTAAGAGAAACATATAATGACTATTATCAAGCTTATAGCAATATATTTGATAGATTTGAATTAAAATATAGAGCGGTAAAAGCTGATTCAGGGAACATTGGAGGTAGCTACACTCACGAATTCCAAGCTCTAGCAGAAGTTGGGGAAGATACAATTGTATACACTGAAGAGAGTGATTATGCTGCAAATATTGAAACAGCAGCAGTAGTTGAACAAAACTATACAATGCCAACTGACTATGAGAAAAAAGAACGCAGTTTATTAGAAACTCCAAACCAACAAACTATAGATGATATTGCAGCATACTGTGGTGTTGAAGTTAATCGTGCGATGAAGGCATTAGCTTTAAAGCAGATGGAGAGTTTTATTTAGTTCTTATGCGTGGTAATGACCAACTTAACGATATTAAATTTATGAAAGCTACAGGGACTTCTGAAGTTGAGATGGCTACTGAACAAGAAATTGAAGAAGTAATGGGAAGTGCTGTAGGGTATATGGGACCATTTGGCATTAAAAACTGTAAAGTTATCGGGGATAATGCGATTAAATATATGTACAACCACAGTTGCGGAGCAAATAAAAAAGGATTCCACTATATTAACGTAAATCCTGGTGATTATGAAGTTGATGCTTATTATGACCTTCGCATGATAGAAGAAGGAGACTTAGCAGAAGACTTATCAGGACCAGTTAAATTTGCTAAAGGTATAGAAGTTGGACAAGTTTTCGAACTTGGAAAAGGTTACTCAGAGTCAATGGATATTACGTACTTAGATGCTAATGGGCGCGCTAATCACTTCTATATGGGATGTTATGGTATTGGAGTAAGTCGTGTTATTTCTGCAATAATAGAACAACACAATGATGAAAATGGTATTATTTGGCCAAAAGAAGTAACTCCATATCAAGTTCACTTAGTATGTGTTGATATCAAAAAAGAAGAACAAGTAAAACAAAGTGAAGAGTTATACAAACAATTAACAGAAGCAGGATATGAAGTTCTTTATGATGATAGAGCTGAACGAGCAGGAGTTAAATTCAATGATGCTGATCTAATTGGTATTCCATTACAAGTAGTTGTAGGGAAAAAAGTTGGAGATGGCATAGTAGAAGTTAAAGAAAGAAAAACTCTACAAAAAGTTGATACTAAAGTAGAAGACGTACTATCAAAAAGTAGAAGATTTCTATAAATAATAAATAAAAAATTAATATACTAACCGGAAATAAATTTTTTTCATCAAAAATGGATGAACAACAATTTGTTTTTTTGGTTAGTTTTTTTAATATAATAGAGTGGATATTCTAAATTCATATTTACTTAGAATATAATAAAAAAGAAGAGTATAAATTGTATATGAATTTATAAAAAAATAGAAAGTAGGAGGAAGCATGGGCAATAAGCATTTTTCTCTGTTAATAGAAACGTTAGAATTAGAAGAGGAATTATCAAATACAAGTCTAATAGATTTTTTTCTTTAAATAATATAGAAAAAAAGACAATATTAACAAAAATATGGACTTTTAATTTCAGCGGTAAAAACTTACCAAATTCGGAAACATTAACATTATTTATTCAAAAAAATTACGAGATAGTTTTTTTCTGATGAATATATAATAAACTATTGTTTTAAATTAGAAGACTCGGTCTCAGAAGATCAGATAAAAAGAATATTGGAAGTACGTAATTTTTAGAAAAATTTTTTTCTGAAGTTTCTCCTGGTTTACTACAAAGTTTAATATTTACTGAACTAACTTTTAGAGAATAATATAATCAACTTAGATATAAAAGTACCAACAGTTTGGAATAATTTTATTAATGATAGAAAAGATAAAATATTAACTAGTTATTCTAATATTGGTGTAGAGGTTAAAGATATAGTTCCGATATTTACGCAACAAGATGTAGAGGCTGTTATAGAAAATCAAGAAGAAAAGATTTCTAAAGAGATAGAAAAACTTGAAGAATTTGAGAAAAAAGAAGCGGAACGCCGACCTAAAGAACCAGAAAAGAAATTTAGTGGATTTGGTGCTGGTGGGGGTAATCGCTACGCAAAAGAAATCAAAGATGAAGATATAGTAGAAATTAAAGATGTCATTGGATACGCTGGTGATGTTACAATAATGGCACAGGTTTTTGGCACTGAAGAGATTTCGCATAGAAATGGTACCAGTCAATATCGTTTAAAATTAACAGATTATAGCGACTCAATTATTTTAAGACTATTTGGTAATGGGCCAAATGCAAAATTCCAAAATAAAAGAAGAACAGAACTTATAGAATCAGTAAAAGGAATTAAAAAAGGTCAGTGGCTTAAAGTACAAGGTACGGTTAGTAATGATCCATATTTAAGAGATACAATTATTGAACCAAAACTTCTTGAATTAGTTAGTAAAGAAGAGAAAAAAGATAACTATAAGGGAAGAAAAAGAATTGAGTTAAATACTCATACAAAAATGAGTCAATTAGAAGGTATCTCATCAGCTAAAGATTACTTAGCAAGAGCTGAAAGTTGGGGACATGAAGCAATCGCATTTACTGATACTTATGGCGTACAAGCCTATCCAGAAATTTGCTTGAGTTCAAAAGGTAAAGAACTAAAACCTATATATGGACTTAATGCTTTTATAATGGATGATAGTATTACAGCAACAACTAACAAAAAGAAATTATGTTTAAAAGATGCTACATATGTAGTATTTGACGTAGAAACAACAGGTCTTTCGGCTGAGAGAGATAGATTAATAGAAATTGCGGCGGTTAAAGTGAAATGGTGCTGAAATAGATAGTTTTGAAAGTTATATTAATCCAAGACGACCAATTTCAGAATTAATTACTAGATTAACAAGTATTACAGATGACGATGTTAAAGATGCGCCATTTGAAGAAGAAGTAATGACTAATTTTTATAATTGGTTAGATGAAGATGATATTCTTGTTGCACATAATGCAAAATTTGATTTAGGATTCTTAGATAAAAGCTTTGAAAGACTAGGATTAAAAAATAAAAACAATGCTAGTATAGATACTTTATTTATTTCACGTGCAGAAAATAAAGAAGCTAAGAGACATGGTCTTAGCAATTTAGCTAAGCTTTATAAAGTTCGTTTGGTGCAACACCACAGAGCCATTTATGATACAAAAGCTACAGCTGAAATCTTTGTGAAAATGTTAGATCAACTTTATAAACTTGGTATTGAATATCATAATGAAATTGATGAGAAGATAGATTTAAAACTTGCACATAAAAGATCAAGAACTTTTCCATGTTCTATCTTAGTTAAAAATGCTAAAGGATTAAAAGATTTATTTAGACTAGTTTCATATAGCTGTACAGATTATCTTTCATCAGGTAAACCTACTATTCCGAGAAGTTTATTGGAGCAATATAGAGAAGATTTATTAATTGGTAGTGGAAATAGTGAAAATGAGGTTTTTGAAGAATTACTAAATTCAAAAGAGGATAAGGTAGAAGGAATAATCGATTTTTATGATTATATTGAGATACAACCTAAAAATCACTATCACAGCTTTATAAGAAGTGAACGCATAACTGATGAAGCAGAGTTAGAAGAATTACTAAAAAAATTAATAGATATAGCTAAGAAAAAAGATAAGATAGTTGTAGCAACAGGGGATTGTTATTACCTAGATGAATATCAACATGTCTATCGACAAATACTACGATTAACTGTAAAAAGTAACCCTGGAGCTCGAGACATTAAACCAATGTCAACATTTCTAACTACAGAAGAAATGTTAAATGAATTTTCATTTTTAGATGAAAAACTGCGTGAAGAAATAGTTATTGATAATACTCATAAAATTTCTGATTTAATTGAATTAGTAGTCCCACTAAAAAATAAATTGTATACACCGAATATAGAAGGTGCTGCAGATGAAGTACGTGATTTAAGCTATAGCATGGCGCATAAAATATACGGTGATAAACTACCTGAAATAGTTGAAAAAAGATTAGAAAAAGAACTCGCTTCTATTATTGGTAATGGATTTTCAGTAGTATATCTTATCTCACATAAATTAGTTAAGAAATCTCTAGATGATGGATATCTGGTTGGATCTAGGGGGTCTGTTGGATCATCATTAGTTGCTACAATGATGGAGATAACAGAGGTTAATCCATTAGCTCCTCACTATGTTTGTCCAAAATGTAAGCACAGTGAATTTTTCTTGAATGCAGAATATGCATCAGGATTTGACTTGCCTAATAAAAATTGTCCTCACTGTGATGTAAAAATGATAAAAGATGGTCAGGATATTCCTTTCGAAACTTTCTTAGGATTTAACGGAGATAAGGTACCCGATATAGATTTAAACTTCTCAGGAGAATATCAAGCTACAGCACATAATTTCACTAAAGAAATCTTTGGAGAAGACTATGTATATCGTGCTGGGACTATATCAACAGTAGCAGAAAAAACAGCTTACTCATTTACTAGAGATTATTATGAGAAGAATGAGATAGAAAAAAGAAGTATAGACATTGAGAGAATAGCATCAGGATGCGAAGGTTCTAAGAGAACTACTGGTCAACACCCAGGAGGGATACTAGTAGTGCCAAATGATATGGATATTTTTGACTTTACTCCATATCAATATCCTGCTGATGATGAAACAAGTCCTTGGAGAACTACTCACTTTGACTTCCATTCTATTCACGATAATATTCTTAAGTTTGATATACTCGGACACGATGATCCAACTATGATAAGAAAACTTCAAGATTTATCTGGTATTGAACCAAAAACAATCGATGTATCAGATCCAGAGGTAATGGGAATATTCTCAACTGTTGAAGCACTAGGTGTTACAAGAGAACAGGTTGACTCTGCAAGTGGAACATTTGGTATCCCGGAATTTGGGACAAACTTTGTTATTCAAATGTTAGATGACACAAAACCAACTACATATTCAGAGTTAGTTCAGATCTCAGGATTATCACATGGTACAGATGTATGGTTAGGAAATGCTCAAGAACTAATTAAAAATGGAACATGTGAACTTAAAGATGTAATTGGATGTCGTGACGATATAATGGTTTACTTAATACATGCTGGATTAGATGAAGGATTATCGTTTAAGATAATGGAAAGTGTAAGGAAAGGGAAAGGTCTTACAGAAGATTTTGAGAAGGCTATGAGAGATAATGATGTACCGGAATGGTATATAGACTCATGTAAAAAAATTAAGTATATGTTCCCTAAAGCTCATGCATGTGCTTATGTACTTATGGCACTTAGAATAGCATGGTTTAAGGTGCATCAGCCTTTAACTTATTATTGTGCTTATTATTCAGTAAGGGCAAGTGACTTTGATATTATTACCGTAGTAAAAGGTGAGAAATCATTAAAGGCAAAAATTCAAGAAATTAAAACAAAAGACAAAAATGAAGTAACTGCTAAAGATAAAGACGCACTCGTAAGTTATGAGATTGCTAATGAAATGTTAGAACGTGGTTTTGCATTTTCAAAAGTAGATCTAGAAAAATCAGAAAGCCATGACTATATTATTGATGGAAATACACTTATCCCACCATTTTCAATTGTTCCTGGACTTGGAGATAATGTTGCTAATAAAATAGTTCAAGCTAGAAAAGAAAAACCATTCTTATCAATAGAAGATTTTTCTAAACGTGGAAGTGTTTCGTCTACGGTAGTCGAGTACTTAAGAGAAATGGGGACTTTAAAAGGTCTTCCTGAAAAAGCTCAATTATCATTTTTTGATGAATTATAATTAAATAAAATTATATAAATTGAATTTATAAATAAGTATAAATTTTAAAATACTACTTTATTAAGTATTATAGCTAAAAAAAGAATTGAAAATAAAAATTCAAACTTTATTTATTTTTTAATTTGTGGTACTATAATAAGTGGTATGAAATGCTAAAAAAAGAGATGGAGGAAATAACTTGGAAAAGATTTTAGTTAAAGGTGGATCGCCTTTAATAGGAGAAGTACAAGTTTCTGGTGCTAAAAATGCTGCACTCCCAATATTAGCAGCAGGTTTATTGGCAACAGAGGGTACAAGTAAATTTTATAATGTTCCAAAACTTTCAGATATTAAAACGATTAGTTTATTATTTGAATCATTAGGAGTAAAAGTAAATTATAAACCAGAAGAAAATACAATAGAGATGGATGCGAGAAATCCATTAGTAACTGAAGCATCGTTTGAATTTGTAAGTAAAATGCGTGCATCGTTCCTAGTATTAGGACCAATGTTAGCACGTGAAGGAAGAGCTAAAGTAGCGATGCCTGGAGGTTGTTCTATAGGAAGTAGACCAATTGATCAACACCTAAAGGATTTGAAATCTTAGGTGCAGAAATTATTCAAGATGCTGGATTTGTTGAAGCAAGATCAAGCAAACAACTTGAAGGTAACACTATATTTTTTGACTTCCCAAGTGTTGGGGGTACTCAAAACGTAATTATGGCTAGTTGTTTAGCAAAAGGAAAAACAACAATAGTAAATGCGGCACAAGAACCAGAGATAGAAGATATGATTAACTTCTTAATAAAAATGGGAGCAAAAATTTCTGGTAAAGGAACTTCTGTTTTAGAAATAGAAGGAGTTGAAAAATTAGTAGGAGCAGAATACTCTATAATGTCTGATAGAGTTGAAGCGGCAACTTACATGATTGCAGCAGCAGCTACAAGAGGAGATGTATTAGTAAAAGGTGCTCCTTATAAAGATAATGTTGCATTAGTTAGTAAAATGCGTGAAATGGGTGTAGAAATCGAAGTGTTTGAAGATGCTATGAGAGTTAGAAATAACTTAGAAACTCTTAAACCAGTTGATGTAAAAACATTACCACACCCAGGATTCTTAACTGATATGCAATCAATTATGTGTGTATTAACACTTTTAGGTAATGGTACAAGCACAATAACTGAAACTGTTTTTGAAAACAGATTTATGCACGTTGAAGAATTAAGAAGAATGAATGCTAAAATCAGAATCGAAGGAAGAAGTTCATTAATAGAAGGACCAGCTCATTTAGAAGGAACTACTGTTAGAGCTACAGACTTACGTTCTGGTGCAGCACTTATTATAGCGGGACTTATGGCTAAGGGTTCTACAAAAATCATCGATATTTATCACATAGACAGAGGATATGTAGATATCGAAGAAAAAATGAGAAAACTTGGTGCAGATGTTAGAAGAATTGAAGAGTAGGGGATGCCTATGAAGATAATAAATGATGTAATATTACGATATATTCGTATTATAGTAATAATCATACTAGTATTTTATATTGGTACAATTATAGGTTATGTTGCATTAGGTAAAGGTAGCTTTGTGGATGCACTGACATTAAAATCAATAAGACACATTAAACATATTATATACAATTAGGAGGATATGAAGATGGCAAATGATTTATTTGTAGAACTTCAAGAAAAATTAGAAGGGAAAAAAGTACGTATTGTATTTCCAGAAGCATATGATGAGCGTGTACTAGAAGCAGCAGTTAAACTAAGTGCTACTAGCTATGTTCAACCAGTATTAGTAGGGAAAAAAGAAAAAGTAGAAGAGCTTGCTAAACCATTATCTTTAGATGTTTCTAGTATCGAATTCGTGGACCACGAAAACTATGAACAATACGATGAAATGGTAGCGAAGTTTGTAGAGCGCCGTGCTGGAAAAGCTACAGAAGAAAAAGCTCGTGAATTACTAAAAGATGTTAACTATTTTGGAACTATGTTAGTTTATACTGGTAAAGTAGAAGGATTAGTATCTGGAGCTATTCACTCAACTGGAGATACAGTTCGTCCTGCATTACAAATCATTAAAACTAAACCAGGTACAAAACGTACTAGTGGTGCATTTATTATGAGTAAAGATGACAAACGTTATGTCTTTGCTGACTGTGCTATTAATCCGACATTAGATTCTGAAGGATTAGCTGAAATCGCAATTGAAAGTGCTAAAACAGCAAAAAGCTTCAATGTCGATCCTAAAGTAGCAATGTTAAGTTTCTCAACATTAGGTTCAGCAGTAACTGAAGATACTACAAAAGTAGCAGAAGCTACTAAATTAGTTAAAGAAAATGCACCTGAATTAGCTGTAGAAGGAGAATTACAATTTGACGCAGCTGTAGTGCCATCTGTCGCTAAATTAAAAGCCCCTAATTCAAAAGTTCAAGGTGATGCTAATGTATTTGTATTCCCAAGCTTAGAAGCAGGAAATATTGGTTATAAAATTGCTCAACGTCTTGGTGGATTTGAAGCAGTTGGGCCAATCTTACAAGGTCTAAATGCACCAGTTAACGATTTATCTCGTGGATGTAATGCAGAAGATGTTTATAAGCTTGCGTTAATTACTGCAGTTCAATCATTAGAAAAATAATTAATATTGAAATTTTTAAAGAGAGTTGATTTTTATCAACTCTCTTTGTCCTTTATAATTGCAATAATAATAAAGTTTATGTTATCATAATATGATGTATAAATATGGAGGTAAACATGGTTGCGATAGAATCAAAAGATGATTTATATGTCATAAATTTACTAGAAGATTTTGATGAATTTTATCTAGATTTAGAAAAATTTGCTGAAGAAAATAGAGTACCAATAATCGATAAAATAGGAATAAGATTTTTAATTCAAATGTTAAAAATAAAAAAGGCAAAAAATCTATTGGAAATTGGTACAGCAATTGGATATACATCTATTAAACTTGCTGAAACAATAGGATGTAATGTTACTACTATTGAGCGTGATGATAAGATGTATAATATTGCTAAAAGTAATGTAGAAAAACGAAATCTTACTGATAAAATAACACTTCTTCATGCGGATGCCTTAGAACTACAAGATGAAGTAGTAAGAAATGCACCGTACGACATTGTTTTTATTGATGGTGCTAAAAGTCAAAGTAGAAAGTTTTTTGAACTATATGAACCATATTTTGCTGAAGATGTTGTAGTCTTAACTGATAATGTTCTATTTAAAGGAATGGTAGCTGATCCTAGTATTATTAGACATAGCAGAGATTTAAAACAACTTTCAAGAAAGATAAATAACTATAATGAGTGGTTGTTAAAGCATGAGAATTATGAGAGTGTTATTTTACCATTTGGAGATGGAATAGCAATAACAACTAGAAAATAAAGGAGTATATATCTTTATGAGAAAATTTAATATTTTTATAGTTAGTTATTGTCTTCTTTTGATATTAGAAATAATAGTAAATTCAATAATAGAATCAAAAACAGATTATACAATTTCCGCAATATACTCTACATATATGACATATTTAGTAATTGGTGCAGTATTATTGATTATAGTTCGAATTATTATTCAACTTTGTCTAATAAAGGATAAATCAACAGAAAGTATAATTGGAAGGGCCATTGCAGCCGTCTTCTTAATATTTATAGGGTTACTAACAATTGTAATCCCTGCACTTATAGAAGAAAAAGTATATTTTGAAACTGTTAATAATACTGAGTATGTAGTAGTTGAAAGAGGAGCTTTTGTGGTTGAATCTCTACGATATTACCATAAGAAAAAAGATAAATTTTTAATGGAAAAAAGAGTTAGTTATGTTAGAAAAATTAGTGAAAAATCACCTGAAGGTGAAAAAGAAGATTACTTAAATGAATAAAGTAAATAAAGGAGTATATGTTAATGAAAAAAATTTAATATTTTTTTATAGCTGCATACTTTATCTTCTTATTTTTTTATTATTTATTATAAATGCTATATTAGAAGCTGGTACGGAGTATGCGTTGATAATAATATATTATCCATACTTATATTATATTGCTGCATTATTAGTTGTTATAAAAGGATGGGAAATGCTTGGAAGAGTATTGGGTGCTGTTGGTAGTAATTCACTAGCTTCAGTATTCGGTAACTTTATATTATTAGGTGTAGGTGTATTTATTACACTTTGGATATTTGTAGTCGTGTTATTTGGATGTGGCTTTGCATACTCTGAAAAATATGAAGATTTAGATATGCAAGCATATGCTTCCCCTAATAAGTTAAATAAGACTGAGTATATAGTAATAGAAAGAGGAGTTCTTGCAGCAACAACAGTTTTTTATCATGAAAGACATAATTTATTTTTAATGAAGAAAAAAGAGAGTTATTCTCATAAAATTTAATTAACGAGAGGATTTAAAATGACTGTAGAGTTAGTAGTAACTCCGAAAAGTGTAGACCATATTTATGAACTTATCAATGTTGGAGCTGATAGCTTCGTCATCGGTGAAGAAAAATATGGTTTAAGACTTGCAGGAGAATTTAAAAGAGATGAATTGAAAAAAGCGATTGAGGTTATTCACCAAGCTGGGAAAAAAGCATATGTTAGTGTAAATGCAATTTTTCACAACGAGCATCTTGATGATTTAGTAGATTATCTTCATTATCTAGCAACACTAGATGTAGATGCTTTAATCTTTGGAGAACCGACTATTATTACGATTTTAAGAGAAGAAGGATTGAACTTTAAGCTTCAATGGGATCCACATACATTAGCAACAAACTCGTTCTCATGTAATTATTGGGGTAAACGAGGAGCATATAGAACATGTCTTTCAAAAGAACTAACTATTGAGGAAATTGTAGAAATTGCAGGTAAAAGTGATTACGAGATAGAAGTTCAAGTACAAGGAATGCTATGTATGTTCCAATCTGTACGAAAATTAGTAGACAATTATTTTATGTACAGTAAAAAAGAAAGCTACATAGAAGAATATAGTAATTCTAAAAAATTATTTTTATATAGTCAAGATAGAAATGAACGCTATCCAATTTTTGAAGATTCAAACGGTACACATATAATGAGTGCTAATGATATTTGTGCAATCGAAGAACTAGATCGTTTAATTGAAGCAGGAGTTAGTGCATTCAAAATTGAGGGTGTTCTAAAAGATGAAGACTATATTACAGAAGTAGTAACAATTTATCGCGATGCTATAGATCTTTATTATGAAGATAAAGAAGCATATGAAGATGAAAAACAAGATTTCTATAATGATATAGAAAAAATTAAACCAAAATATAGAGAAGTTGACTTAGGATTTTTCTATAAGAAAACTATGTATTAGTAGGTGGAGGTTACCTATAAAAACCTAAATTTATATGACAAGGAGGATAGGTCATACTTGAATGTGACTTAAACTTATGGCGATACCAAATATATCAGAAATTAGAGATGGGAAGAGAGTTATTGTAAAGAAACCAGAACTTTTACTTCCTGCAGGAAACTTAGAAAAATTAAAAATAGCAATTCATTATGGAGCAGATGCTGTATTCCTTGGGGGACAAGAATTTGGGCTTCGTAGTAATGCAGATAACTTCACTATAGAAGAAATCAAAGAAGGATGTGACTTCGCTAAAAAATACGGAGCAGATATATATGTAACAGCAAATATAATTGCCCACGATGAAAACTTTGAAGGATTAGATGAGTTTTTAATTGCGCTCCAAGAAGCTGGAGTTCGAGGTATAATAGTAGCGGATCCATTCATTATTGAAAGATGTAAAGCTGTTGCTCCAAATGTTGAAGTACATATTAGTACGCAACAGTCTATTTCAAATTACAAAGAAGTACGATACTGGGAAAGTGAAGGAGTTCATCGTGTTGTACTTGCACGTGAAACTGGTTATGAAGAAATAAAAGAAATACGTGAAAAAACTGATGTTGAAATAGAAATGTTTGTTCACGGAGCTATGTGTATAGCGTACTCGGGTCGTTGTACATTAAGTAATTACATGACTGCAAGGGATAGTAACCGTGGAGGATGCTGTCAATCATGTCGTTGGAACTATGATCTTTATGAAGAAGGTCAAGATGAAGATACAAAACTATTTGATGAAGATGCAAATCCTTATGCGATGAGCCCTAAAGATTTAACTTTAATAGAAGCTGTACCTGAAATTATAGAATTAGGTATTGACTCACTAAAAGTTGAAGGTCGTATGAAATCTATTCACTATGTTGCCACAGTAGCTAGTGTATATAGAAAATTAATTGATGATTACTGCGCAGACCCTGATAACTTTGAAATGACACCTGAATATAAGTTAGAACTTTATAAATGTGCTAACCGCGATACAGCAATGTCATTTTTCTATGAAATTCCACAATATACTGAACAAATGTTTGGTAATGAGGGAAGTAAGAAAACTAATTATGATTTTGTTGGTCAAGTTCTACATTATGATGAAGAAACAGGTATTGCGACAATACAGCAACGTAATTTCTTTAAAACAGGACAAGAAGTTGAATTCTTTGGACCAGAAATTGATACATTTAGACAAGTTATTGGAGAAATTTATGATGAAGATGGAGAATTACTTGATGCAGCAAGACATCCACTTCAAATTATAAGAACTAAGTTAGATTCTAGAGTATTTAAGAGTAACATGATGAGAAAGGAAATGGGACGCTAATGACAACTAAAAAGCCTAAAATTATTGGTATTGTTGGGGGTAGTGGTAGTGGAAAAACTACTGTCACTAAAAGAATTATTGATGAATTAACAATAGATAAAGTAGCGTTAATCGAGCAAGATTATTATTATAAAGATCAAAGTCATATGACTATGGATGAAAGAGTAAAAACAAACTATGACCATCCAAGTGCATTTGATAATGAACTTTTATACACTCATTTAACAGAGCTTATGGAAGGAAATGCGGTAGAATTACCTGTGTATGACTATGTAAATCATACACGTAGTGCTGAAAAAAAACATCAAGAACCTAAAGATGTAATTATTATCGAAGGTATGTTTGGTTTGCATTCAGAAAAACTACGCGAATTAATGGATATAAAAATTTTCGTTGATACACCGAGTGATTTACGTATTTTAAGACGTTTATTACGTGATATTAATGAACGCGGAAGAACGGTAGAGTCAGTTATTAATCAATATTTAGTGTCAGTTAGACCAATGCATGAGAAGTATATTAAACCAACTAAACAATATGCAGACATAATTGTTCCAGATGGTGGCTACAACGATATTGCAGTAGATATTTTAATAACAAAAATTAAATCACTACTAGCAAAATAGTAAAAAAAACGATATAATAGAGAGTAGACAAAAAAAAGGAGTATTACTATGGCATTAGAAGAAAAATTAGAATATCAAATGACCCAAGAAGGTTATGATCAACTTGTAGAAGAACTAGAACATTATAAAAAAGTTAAACGTCCAGAAGTAATTGAAAAAATTAAAGTAGCACGTAGTTTTGGGGACTTATCTGAGAACTCAGAGTACGATGCAGCAAAAGATGAACAAGGGTTTATCGAACAAAGAATCTTAGAAATGGAACAAATGATTCGATATGCAGTAATTATCGAATTAGATGAAAAATCAAGTGCAATTCGCCTTGGTAACACTGTAACTTATCAAGAACTACCTGACGGAGCTACAGAAACTTATAAAATTGTAGGTAGTGCTGAAGCTAATCCATTTGACTACAAAATTTCAAATGAGAGTCCAGTTGCTCAAGCATTACTTGGGAAAGAAGTTGGAGATGTAGCTAAAGTATCTCTTCCTACTGGACCTGAAGATTCAATGGAAATTAAAATTCTAGAGGTTGAATAACATTATGATAGCTTTAATAGGTGCAATGCCGGAAGAAGTTGCCATTATAAAAGAAAAGATTGAAAATCTTAAAGAAAGAAATAGCTCATGTAACTTTCTATGAAGGAATATATGAACAGCGTAATATAGTATTAATGCTAAGTCTTCCTGGGAAAGTTAATGCGGCAATAGCGACAACACTTTTATTAGATCACTATAAACCAGAGTACGTTATTAATATAGGTACTTGTGGTGCATTACAAGGAAGTATGGAAATAGGAGATATGATTGTGGCTACAGAAGTTCGCCACTTTGATGTTGATGCAACAGAATTTGGTTATGAATTAGGTCAAGTTCCTCAAATGCCAGCTGCATATAAAAGCGATGAAAAATTACAAAAATTAGCTGCTGAAATTGACTTACCAAATCATAATATTCATTTTGGTTTAGTTGGAACATCAGATTCATTTATTTCTAATAAAGAACTTAAAAATAATATTTTGGCTAATTTTCCTACTATGCAAGTAGTAGAAATGGAAGCAGCTGCAATTGCTCAAACTTGCTATCAATTTGGGACTAAATTTATAGTTTGTCGAAGTGTGAGTGATAAAGCAGAAGAAGGTACTCGTGTTACATTTGATGAATTTCTAAAAATAGCAGCAGTAAATTCATCTATATTAACAACAGAGTTAATTAAGAAACTTTAATAATTATAGAACAGCAAAGGGAAGTGAAGGCTTTTCTTTGCTGTTAATTTTTTGAGAGATGATAAAAATAAAAATAAATTTTGGTAATGGGGAAAGTATCTGCAATATTTTGAAAGCGTTGAATTATTACTTGATATAAGTAATTTTACCATTAAAAAGCAAACTGTAAAAAAATTTATTTAGAATAATTATTATTGAAAAAAATTAGTATAAAAATGTTATGATAAAGTAGAAAAAAATATATAAGGAAAAATAAAAAAATGAAAAAAATTTCAATAGTAAACGATCTTTTAACTATTTGAAAAAAATATAACTCAAACAGTTGTTGGATTACTAATATTTTTATTTGATTTTTTTCCTATTTTTAAAAAAAGAAATTACTAGTTTAGATTTTAAAAAAATATATCTCTTAACATTACAATTAGGTAATGTTAAATTTTTTTCTTTGTTATATTTTTGTGGTTTTACTAGGTATAACAATATTGTGTTTATATGATTATTTTGTTTTAAAAGCAATTAATTTAACTAAGAGTATGTCTTCATTCCGTATCTTTAAAATTAGTTTTATGACTAATACATTAAATATGGTATTAGGTTTTGGTGGATTTATTGGTGCGGGGCTAAGATATTATATGTATAAACCTTATACAAAAAAATGGTAAAAGTTTAGCTACCGCTATTGGAATGATACTCGTTTCAATGCTGTCAGGAATCAGCTTGCTATCTATTTGCGTAGTTTTAAATATTTTTCCAGGACAAGCTTTGTATGCACATAATAAAGTGTTTTATTATTGCTTATTACTAATGTCATTGTTTTTACCTTTATATTTATTTTTTAATTTAAAAAAACCAAGTATACGTAGTGATAGATATTTAAGTATAAAACTTACTGTTATTTCTTTCTTAGAATGGGTATTCGCAGCTTTAATTATACTGATTATTCTTTATTTTTATACAGGAAGTATAGTTGCAAATAAGGAACTTCAAATAATGGGTGTAATTATAGTAGCGTCAATAGTAGGGTTACTATCTATGATTCCTGGAGGTATGGGGACTTTTGATGCTTTAGTATTAATAGGCTTAATGAATCTTGGTATCGATAAAGAAGTAATAGGAGCTACGATAATAATCTATAGGATTTCATATTATCTTGTTCCCGTTTACTATAGGTTGCTTAATGTTTTTAAGTGAAGGAATAAACGCTGTAAAAGATAAATTTATTAAAAGAGAGGAGAAAAACTATGATAACTAGTATTATATATGCTATTATAGCCTACTTCCTAGGTAATATAATGGGGGGTAAGTTATTAGAGAAAATTTATAAAGAAGATTTGTCTAAAGCCGGTTCAGGAAATGTAGGAGCCAGGAATGCAGGTCGTGTCTTAGGAACAAGATCATTTATTTTTGTTCTGGCAGTAGACTTTTTCAAAGGATTTTTAATTGTTATCTTATTGAAAATATTAAATGTAGATGCAATTACTATATATGTTTGTATACTATTTGTGATTTTAGGACATATCAAACCATTATTATTTAATTTTAAAGGTGGAAAAGGTGTAGCAACATTTTTCGGAACTATGGCTGCATTATCACTTCATTTATTTTTAGTCTTAATACTTTGTACAGTAGTTATTGCGGTAATTATTAAGAGCTTGACAATTGGATTCTACTCAAGCTTACCATTAATTACATTTTTAAATTACATAGAAACTCGATCATTTATTATTTTAATAATATTTATTTTAATAGTATCATTAGTATCAGTAGTAGGTGTTAAAGATATAGAACAAGCATTTGAAAAATACTTTAGGACACCAGTTAAAAAGAGACCAACAGTTAAAAAGAAACCAGCTCGTTAATGAGCTGATTTCTTTTTTATATTTAATGGCTTAAGCCAGTTGAGGAGGCGAAGTCTCCGAAACAAAAAACCACCCGCTATGCGGGTGCGAGATAAAAGTTAAACAATTGAAAAATCATCCTTTCTTGATAAAATAAGAGTAGTTCAAGCTCTAAAATAAAGAAAGGATGATTTTATAATGGCCAATAAACATAATAGTTTATCGCATACAAAGTGGTTGTGTAAATACCATATTGTATTTACCCCTAAGTATAGACGAAAAATTGAATTTAATCAATATAAACGAGATATAGTAAATATAATACAAAGATTGTGTAAATATAAAGGAATAGAAATAATAGAAGGGCACATAATGCCAGATCATATACATTTGCTTTTGTAAATTCCACCAAAATATAGTGTTTCAAGTATAATGGGATACTTGAAAGGAAAAAGTTCATTGATGATATTTGATATGCATTCAAACTTGAAATACAAGTATGGGAATAGAAAGTTTTGGGTAGAAGGATATTATGTAAGTACAGTAGGACTGAATGAAAGTACGATAAGGAAATACATCAGGGAACAAGAATCGCATGATATTGCGATGGATAAGTTGACAACAAAAGAATATATAAATCCATTCGGGAATAAGAAAAAATAAATAGACCCGTTTAACGGGTAGCGGGCGTCAAAATACAATAGGGCTTGAACGAATGTGAAAGCCAGCGCCTTGAGGTGCGTGTTAGTAACAAAGGGTTATACCCACAGAGAAAACCACCCCTTTTCAGGGGTGGTCATTATTTTTTTCTGTATTTTTCAATTAATAAATCTTGCGCCAATTTTTTACGTTTAATGCTAATAACAAAGGCAATAGAAAATAGGAATATAGCTATACCAAAAAAGTATTTAACATTAAAAGGTAATTCAACACTTTTAATACTTGAATATATTGAAACATATAAAATCATAACAGCTATTGAATAGATAGTAGTATCTAATTTTAATAGATTTTCAATAATTTTATCGTCTAAAAAAACATCTAGTTTTTTTCTTTTCTGTTTAAAAATATTGAGAAAAAAGATGTCCCAACATAAAATGGAAGTGAAACAAAGAAAAATTGCATTGAGTTCTTTTAGTTAATAGAAATCATGATTAGTGATAAAATAAATAATGTATCAAAAGATAGCTAAAAAAAGACGTGTTTTTTTCATAATTTAATAACTCCTTTCGATAAATAAAAAAACTATACTCTATATTATAACATATCATGTATTATTTTTATTAACTTATTTTGACAAAAAATAGGTAACCCCATTTTGGCAAAAACTATTTCGCCTTTTTTGATATTGTCTAGTCAAAAAGAAAGCGATATAATTAACTCATAAGTAAAAAAGAAAAATAATTTAAAGGAGATTTATACTTATGAGCGAAAATAAAAGCGGATTAAAAGTTTTAGTTCAAAAAGTAGGTACTGCACTATCAGGTATGGTAATGCCAAATATCGGTGCATTTATCGCTTGGGGGATTATTACTGCATTCTTTATTGAGAAAGGATTTACACCGAATGCACAACTTGCAACATTAGTTGGACCAATGATATTCTTCCTACTACCATTATTAATTGCTTATTCAGCAGGTAAAAATATTCACGAAGAACGTGGTGGAGTAGTAGCAGCAATAGCTACTATGGGTGTAATTGTAGGTACAACTACATTTACAGAAAAAGGTATAGGTGGAACACCTATGTTCCTAGGTGCAATGGTTATGGGACCAATTGCAGCATACTTAATGAAAAAATTTGATAAAGCAGTTCAACCAAAAATTAAAACTGGTTTAGAAATGTTAGTTAATAACTTTTCACTTGGTATTTTAGGATTTATTCTTTCAGTTATTGGATACTACGGTATTGGACCAGTAGTTAAAGTTATTACTAATATTTTAAGTGCAGGAGTTGATGTTATCGTTAATGCTCACTTATTACCATTAGCTAACATCTTTATTGAACCAGCTAAGATTTTATTCTTAAACAATGCTATTAACCATGGTATTTTAACTCCGATAGCAACAGAACAAGCATTAAATACAGGTAAATCTGTGTTATACTTACTAGAAGCTAACCCTGGAGTTGGGCTTGGTATCTTATTAGCATACACGTTCTTTGGAAAAGGTTCGGCAAAAGCATCTGCACCAGGTGCTGCTCTTATCCACTTCATCGGGGGTATTCACGAAATTTACTTCCCATATATCTTAATGAAACCAGCTTTAATCATTGCAGCTATGGCTGGAGGAGTTAGTGGTACAGCTACATTCCAATTATTAGGTGCAGGTCTACGTGCGCCAGCATCTCCAGGTAGTATTATTGCAGTATTAGCACAAACTGCTCAAGGAAGTTACTTTGCAGTAATCGCTGGGGTAGTGGTATCAACAGCAGTAACATTTGTTATAGCAAGTATAATTTTACGTCGTGATAAAGGTGAAGCTGACTTAGAAGCTGCACAAAGTAAAGTAAGCAGCATGAAAGCTGAGTCTAAAGGTCAAGAAGCAGCAACTGAAGCTGCAAGTGAAACTTCATATGCTGATGTTAAGAAAATTATCTTCGCATGTGACGCAGGAATGGGAAGCTCAGCTATGGGCGCATCAATTCTACGTAATAAAGTTAAAAAAGCTGGATTAGACTTTGAAGTAACTAATGTGGCTATTAGAAACTTAACAGAAGAAAGTGGATTATTAATCGTTACTCAAAACGAACTAACTCCACGTGCAAAACAAATGAATGGAAAAGCTCTACATGTTTCAGTAGATAACTTCTTAAACAGTCCTAAATATGACGAAATTGTTGAGAATTTGCAAAAATAGTCAAAAAGCTATATAATGTTTTTTAAAAGGAAACAGTAGTGTTTATGACTTCATCTTAATAAGGCGATATGCATTACTAAGATGAAGTCATATTTTTGTATTTAAAAACTCTAAATATGGAGGGAGTATGTTTAACGAAAGAGAAAAACTTATATTACAAGTTTTATTAAAAAATAATGAACAATTAAGTATTAAGGAAATAGCGAAAGCTACAAAAATAAAAGAAAGAACACTCTATAGAGAAATTAAAAAAATCTAGAAAGTTCATTGCAGGCGTTAGATATAGACTTAATAAAAGAAAAATCAAAATACTACTTAAGTGGAAATATTGAATCATTAGATTCCACACAGTTTGAAACTAGTTTTGAAGATTATGCATACTCTGCGGAAACTAGGCTAAATTTGATTTTATGTTTTATAATTTTAAATGAGGATACGTCTATTAAAGATATCTCTGAAAAATTAATGCTTAGTTATAATACCGTAGCTTCAATTGTACCTACGATTGAAAAAATTACTTGAAGATTATAAATTATCTCTAGTAAGGAAAAAAGGACAAGGTATTGAGATTGTCGGAAAAAGAAATAGATAGAAGAATTTTTATTAATTTCATTATTGTGTAATGAAATAAGTGATGAGGAATTTTTTTCACAAGATTAAATGGTCGAGAAAGTTTATCAAGTAATCCTTTTATGAAGTTTCTAAACTTTGATCTTTTTAACTCAAATATTTTATAACAATAAAAAAATCTTGAGATATTCAATGTTTATACAGATTCAAGTATAAAGAAAAATTCTAATTAGTTTAAACATAGTATTTTTTTAAGATTATCATATGAGACAGAATCTAAAGAAAAAAATATACTCAAGATGAGTATAGATATATTATAGATTTATTAGAAGCTACAAAAAAAGTGTAGAGTTTGATATTACAGATAGTATAATTAATTTTCTTATAAAAATATTGAAGACGTGTAGGCTTATTGAACAGTTATCATATTTTAATGATAAGTATTCATATACGCTAGTTTATAAAATTAACTTATTAATAAAATATGTATCAGAAAAAATGAATGTAGATTTTACTCAAGATACTAATCTATCAGGTGGTCTTATAGCGCACGTTGAGTCTGCGATAAAAAGATATCAAATGAAACTGACTGAAGAAAATGATGAGCTACAAGAGTTTGTTCTTAAAAAAATTATAATGAATTATACTTAATAATAAAAATCTGAACTACTAGTTGTTTTTTTGATGAAATTAATTTTAATTCAACTGAACTTAGTTATATAGTTATACACTTTGCTTCAAGTTATGAACAAATTTATCGTAAAAAAACTTTGTTAGAGCATTGGTTATTTGTGCTAGTGGTATTGGAAGTTCAAAAAAATTTTTAGGAAGTCAGATAAGAAAAAAATATTCCAGAGATAAAAAAATCTAGAATATACAATACCTAGTAAAGTAAATAGTAATTTTCGTTAAAAAAACTATGATGTTGTAATTTCTACTATTGAACTAGATAATGATATTGATTATATTTTTAATTCCAACAATACTAAAAAGAAAAAAAGATGTCGAAATTGTTAGAAATAAAAATACTGGAAAGTAGAAGTTTTAAAAAGAAAAAAATTCAGTAGATTTCTGATAAAAGCTATAAATGTTGAAGAGTTAATGAGAGCTAGTAAGGAAATTCTTGATAATATAAGATATATAGAAATTGACAATAGTAGTGATGAAAGGTTAACGCTAAAGAAAACGTATTTGATGAGTCTGGTTTAGAAATTAAAAAAATAAAGATGAAATAGTTGAAAGCTTAATAGAGCGTCACGAAAAAAAGCTCAGTAGTAATACCGGGTACAAATCTATCGTTGTTTCATACATTAAATGATACTATAGATCAACCATTTATTATTATAAGTAGTCTCAATAATCCTTCTAAAAATGGTTAATGTCACTGGAGAAGAAGAAGAGGTTACTGTATTTTTTTCACAATGGTAAGTCCAGATAATCAAAGTTACACAGAGTTATTAGGTCAAATCAGCATAGCTATTTTTAAATGATGAAGTATTAAATTCAGCTTTACATTCAAAAAAATAGTGATTTTATAGTAACGAAAAATAGATTTAATACTAAAAAGATTATATATTACAATTATAAGAGAAAAAAAGCCAATAGAAATTAAGGTGAATAAATATAGTTTCTATTTAGGCTTTTTTTATTTTTTTATGTCTAACCACATTTTGGCAAAAATACATTTGCCGACATTGATATTGTTTAAAGAATAAAAATCGTAATATAATAAAAATCATAAAGATACGGAATAAAAAAATAAAAACGAATAGGAGAAATAAGATGAATTTAAAAAAAGCAAGATATACTATTAGGACAAGAGATTGGAAGTAAAGAAGAAGCAATTAGAAAAGCAGGAGAAGTATTAGTAGAGAATGGTTATGTAGATGCAGATTATATCCCAGCTATGTTAGAACGTGAAGAAATAGTATCTACTTATATGGGGAATTTTATAGCGATACCTCATGGTACTGATGATGCTAAAAAATCAATTAAAAAAATACAGGTATATCTATTATTCAAGTTCCTGGAGGTGTATCATTTGCTAAACCAGAAGATACTGAAGACAAAATGGTATTTGTAGTATTTGGTATCGCAGGAAAAGATGGTGAGCATTTAGAATTACTATCAAAAAAATTGCTATTTTTCTGTTCTAGAACAAGAAAAATGTAATTAAACTAGTAAATGCTTCTACTGAAGAAGAAGTAATTGAACTATTATCAGAAGTTGAATAATAAATTATAAAAAAGAAGGTATTAAAAATGAAAGATTTACATTTTGGAGCAGGTAATATAGGTAGAGGATTTATTGGTGAATTATTAAGTAAATCAGGATATCATGTTACATTTGTTGATATTAATGAAGCGATAGTTAATGATTTGAAAAAAAGAGACACTTACACTATAAAAGTGTTAGATCAAGAAATAGAAGAAGTAGAAATTTCTTATTTTGATGCACTTAACATTGCTAGTGAAAAAGAAGAAATATACAATAAAATAGGTGAAGTTGAATTAATTACAACATCAATTGGACCAAATGTATTACCTATTATAGCTAAAGATATTGCTGAAGGATTAAAAAGAAAAGTTGCAGCTGGTAACACTAAATTATTAGATATTATTGCTTGTGAAAATATGATAGAAGGATCTGATTTTCTAAAACAAGAAATTTTTAAATATCTTTCTGAAGAAGAGCAAGATTTTGTAAATAAATATGTTGGATTCCCAAATTCAGCTGTTGATAGAATAGTACCAGCGCAAAAACATGATGATGTATTATTAGTAGAAGTCGAAAAATTCTGTGAGTGGGTTGTAGAAGGTGAAAAAATCAAAGTTGAAGACAATAAAAATATTGAAGATGTACATTATGTAGAAGATTTAAATCCATTTATTGAAAGAAAATTATTTACAGTAAATACAGGTCATGCTGCATTAAGTTATATAGCAAACTATCTAGGTATTGAATATGTTTCAGATGGTGCTAAAGACTCAAAAGTACGTGAAGACTTTATTGCAGTTTTAGAAGAAACTAGTGCATTGCTTGTGAAAAAATGGGGATTTGATAAAGAGGATATGACTGCATATAGAAATAAAACTATAAAACGATTTGAAAATCCTCGAATCGTTGATAATGTTTCTAGAATATGTCGTACACCAATTAGGAAATTAGGTTACAATGAGAGATTTATTAAACCAATTAGAGAAACAGCAGAACTTGGTTTATCTAACGATGCTCTTTTAAAAGCTTGCTCATATATACTAACATTTAGATCAGAAGAGGATGAACAGTCAATCCAATTAGAAAAATTAATTTCTAATAAAGGAGTAATAGATGCATTAAAAGAAGTAACACAATTAACTGATGAAAATATACTAAATAGTATAAAAGAAGGTTATGAAAAATTAGTTTAAAATTATAGAAGAGAACTTAAAGATAGTATCTTTAAGTTCTTTTTTTTAAGAATAATTAAACTTATTATATAGAAAATATAAGATGAATATTAAGTGATGTAGAGAGTGTAAATAATAATTTTATACTCTTTTATACTTTAAATATAATTAAATTTGAGTTTTAATTATAGTTTTAGGTTGATTTAAGTGGGTTTTTAGTTTATTAGTATATAATATTATTTATCAGGCGCGAGATTGGTGCTTGATAAAAGCTTTAGTTAAAGATTTGTATGTCGTTTGAATAAAATTAAAAATTACAAAACTAAAGTACTTGAAAATTAAGAAATCGATACATGTATACACAAGTAAAAAAAGAAATTTTGGAGGTAATTCAAATGAAAAATAGTAAATTACTTATAGGAACAAGTTTAATAACAATGTTAACGACGGGAGCAGTTGGTACAGTAGCTACAACACAAAAAGCTTCAGCTTATGACGTGGCTGCAAATCAAGCGACAGCACAATATTCTGGAACATATGGACCAACACAATCGACACAGACAACTCAATCAGGAGTGACAGCTACTACTGGAACGCAGACTAATACACAGACAACGACAACAACTCAGGCATCTTCTTCAAGTAAAGGTGCAGCAATTTATCAAGCGGCATTAAGTCAAGTAGGTACAACACAAGATTGTACAATGCTTGTTACAAATGCACTTAAATCTGCAGGAATCAATTACCATGATTGGCCAGCAGGATATATGAGTTTAGGAACAACGGTATCAGCATCCGAAGCTCAACCTGGAGACTTAATTTATTATGCAGATGGTGGTACAGGAGTAGCACATATCGCAGTTTATGCAGGTAACGGGCAAGCTGTTCACGGTGGATGGTTAGGAAACCAAACTGTAGTAAACTCAGCAGATGTAGGTAGTGGAGCGGTATATATCCGTGTAAACTAATTAGTATAATATACAAAACGTCTTGAAATAATTTCAAGGCGTTTTTTTCTATATACAAAGAAAATTATTAAAATTATTATACTGAATAGGTTTAGACAATGTAGAAATTAATAAGACTGGTCGTTCAACATTTAATACTGAAGATGGAGACTTTTATGGTATGAATGCATGATTACTAGCTACTGATAAGGCAACTGTAAATATTAAAAACGCCAAAGTTAAAACAACAGCTCAAAATGGTAATGGTGTGTTTAGTTATTAAGGAGTAACTATTACGATTTACACGTTGTAAATCGTAATAGTTACTTAAGACGAAAATCTATTGACTATATACTTATAACAATATAAAATTAAATTAAGGAAAAAAGTATAGGGGTGAGAAAAATGGAAAAATGTACATGCGAACATCACTGTCATTGTCATGATGCTGAAGAAAATTGTAAGTGCGGGAACTGTAAAGAAGGTACTTGCAATTGTAAAGAAGGTTGTGAATGTGGCTGTCATAACGCTAAAGAAGATTGTGTATGCGGAAACTGTAAAACAGGTGAATGTCATTGCAATCACAAAGTAGCATAATAAATAAAGACCTAAAGTTAATTGACTTTAGGTCTTTTTATATTACATTGTGAATAAGAAGTTTAATATTCCGGCTAGTATTAAAAAGATTACACTCCATTTAATTGTTTTAGAAAAGATCTCGCTATCTTTATTCACTAAACCTACTGCTGCTGCCGCTACTGCAATAGATTGAGGAGATATCATTTTAGCTATTGCACCACCGATAATATTAGATGCAACAAGTAGTGAAGGGTCTACACCGATTTGAGTTGCTGTTACATGCTGTAATCCAGCAAATAGTGATCCACTATTTACAACAGAACCTGTTAAAAATACTCCAATCCAACCTAAAATAGGTGAAACTAATGGGAATATTTTTCCTGTATTAGCTAGAGCTAATCCTAATGTTGAAGACATTCCTGAATAAGTAGAAATGTAAGCAAATGCTAGTACAGAACAAATAGTTAAAATAGGAGCCCATAACTCTAATATAGTTTCTTTTAACACAATTCTTACTATTCTAGCTTTTTTTACTTTAAAGATTACAATTGTTAATATAGCTGCTAACACAATTGCAGTAGTAGTTGAAGTGAAAGGTTCGAAACTGAATATAGCCTTCATTGGAGTTGGCTTTTCAGCTATAGGTGATACTTTTACCACTGTACTATCAATGTAATAAGGTATTTTAAATACTAAAGAATTAAGAATACCACGTTTTTGACCAGTTTGTGGATTTGCTGCTTGAACTAATGATTTAAAGAAACTAGTATTTAATAAAGTAACAAATACTGTTAATAAAATAAATGGAAGCCAAGCTTTAAAAACTACCTTACCTGATAAATCATGTTTTGTATCAGTAATTTTGCTTTCTGCAGAAAGTATATTTTTTGGACTCCAGAATCTAAGGAATATTATTAAAGCTATTAAACTTACTATAGATGACGCAATATCAACTAATTCTGGGCCTATAAATTCTAATAAAACAAATTGTGTAGCAGCAAAAGAACCACCAGAAACGAGAATTGCTGGAAACACTTCTTTTATACCTTTAAGACCATCAACCATAAATACAATTAAAAATGTAACTAGAATAGTTATTAGACATAGTATTACAGCTGTATTTTGACCAACTTTTACAGGGCTAAGTTCTGTAAGTGCAGCTGGAACAGTTACGGGAATTCCCATTGCTCCATAAGCTCCACCTGCTATGTTAGATACTAAACAAATAGCTGCAGCACTAATTGGATTAAAACCTAAACCTACAAGAATTGCAGCGGTAATAGCTACAGGTGCTCCAAATCCAGCGGCACCTTCTAAAAAGGCATTAAAAGAAAATCCGATTAATAGTACTTGTATTCTTTTATCTGGAGAAATTGAAGCGATACTTTCTTTCATAATATCAAAGCATCCAATTTTTACAGTTAGTTTATAAAGAAAAATTGCAGCTAATACTATACTTGCGACAGGCCATAAACCTGAGACAATACCTTGTTCTGCAGCTCCTGCAACTTTATCTACAGGCATTTTGTAAACAAAAATAGATATGATTGCTGAAGAAATTATACTCAATGCTCCAGCTGTATAACCTTTTAATTTAAAGAAAACAAGTGAAATAAGAAAAATGACAATAGGAATAACTGCAATTAGCGCAGATAACCATATATTATTCATTGGGTTATATTGTTGTTGCCATACTGTGTTTAATGTCATTATTATAAAAAACCTCCTAATATTTTAATAATGCTAATACAGTATAACGCAAAAAAATTATAACTTATCAAGTTTTATTTATTAAAAAAATTAAGTAGTTTAATATTTAATGTTATATAGTAACAATAAAAAAATATAAAATAAAATTTATATACTGACAGTGAAAAAATATTCCCATAAAAGACAATAAAAAAATACAAACAACTAATAGATGGTTAAAATTGAATATTAAAATAATATTATAATAATAAAGATGTAGTCATAATTCATATATAAAAAAATTTATTATAAAGAGTTGTTTTTTTGAGGGGGATAGGGAGAGTACTTATGTTGACAGTATTAGTTAGAGATACAGTAGTTGAAAGTAGAGGTGATACTTTAATAAAAACACTATTAAAAAGTTTTCTGAAATTAATTTATTTTCATTCTTATATTCACTATAATATATAATAGGAGAATGTAATATATCGCTAAATATGATTTTATACAAGAATATAATAATTATGTTTCAAATAAGAAAAGCGCTTAATAGTTTACAGGAAAAACGTAGTACTTTTAAAATATTAAAATACTAAATATATTACGTATAATCTAATAAACTAAAAATTATTTTTTTAATTTCTTAAAAGGCTGTATCTATAATTTTTGGTTTTTGGGATACAATGTAATGGTGTTGAAAAAAAGCATGCTATAAAAAAAGATTCCGTGATAAATGAGGAACTGTATAAGTACAAAAGGTTAATTGGACTGAAACAATTTTTCCTTTTTTTATTTGTAACAAATATTCTTATTTATTTCGGTTCAGTAATTTGACTTTTTATAAATAAAAGATGTATATTATAAAAGTAATATATGATTAACATATTTTAATAAATATATATATACAAATTTTGGAGGTTATTATGGTAAAAACATCAAAAGATTTAACTAAACAAGAGCATTTAGAAATGTATGAACTAATGCAACTTATTAGAGATTTTGATATGGAGTTAAGTAAACTATACTCACGTGGTTTAGTTCACGGTATGACTCACTATTCAGTAGGAGAGGAAGCTGCAAACGTAGGTGCGATTTATCCATTAAGAAAAGAAGACTTAATGTATTCTAATCACCGTGGTCACGGACAAACAATTGCTAAAGGAATTGAAATTGACCGTATGATGGCTGAAATCCTTGGTAAAGAAACAGGTCAATGTAAAGGACGTGGAGGAAGTATGCACGTTTACGACCTAGAACAAGGTAACATGGGATGTAATGGTATCGTTGGTGGTGGGACACGGTTTAAGTACTGGTGCAGCACTTGCTCAAAAAATGAAAAAAACTGGTAATGTTGTAATTTGTTGTATGGGAGACGGTGCTACAAACGAAGGAAGTTTCCACGAATGTTTAAATATGGCATCTAACTGGGATTTACCACTTATTTTCTATGTAATCAACAATAAATATGGTATTTCAATGGCGCAAGAAAGATGTATGCGTGTTAAAGATATTACTGAACGTGCTGCTTCTTATAGAATAAAAGGAATTCACGTAGAAGACGGAAATGATGTATTAGCGGTTTACGACGCAATGCAAGAAGCTATCGATCACGCTAGAAGTGGAAAAGGTCCTGTATTAGTAGAAGCTGTATCTTACAGATGGTTCGGACACTCTGCATCAGACGCTGGTAAATATCGTAGCCGTGAAGAAGTTGCTGAATGGAAATTAAAAAGATCCTAATGTAAAAATATAGAAATTACTTATTAGAAAAACGGAATTGCTACAGAAGCAGAATTAAAAAGAAATTGAAGATAGATCAAAAAGCTACTATCGATGATGCTGTAGAATTTGCTAAAGAATCAAAAGTTGCTGATGGTTCAATTGCATTCCAAGATAACTACGCTGACTAATATTTAAAGTTTAAATAATATTTTATAAAAATAGGAGATTAATAGTTATGACTAAAGAAACAAAAATTATGACAGTTCGTGAAGCTATAAAAGAAGCTATGACACACGAAATGCGTGAAGATGAAAATGTATTTTTAATGGGTGAAGATGTTGGTATATTTGGTGGAGACTTCGGTACTACAGTTGGGTATGTTAGAAGAGTTCGGACCAGAACGCGTAATTGATACACCTATTAGTGAAGCTGCAATTTGTGGTTCTGCTGCAGGGGCAGCATCAGTAGGTATGCGTCCAATCGTTGACGTAACATTTATGGATTTTGTAACAATTGGTATGGATGCAATCGTTAACCAAGCAGCTCCAATGCGTTATATGTTAGGTGGAGAAGTACAAGTGCCAGTAACTTATCGTTGTGCATCAGGTGCTGGAACAGGTGCTGCGGCTCAACATACAAAAGCACTAGAAGCTTGGTTCTGCCACATTCCTGGACTTAAAGTTGTTGCTCCAGGTACAGCAGGAGATGTTTATTCTATCTTAAGAGCTGCTATCAGAGATAATAACCCAGTTATCTACATTGAACCAAAAGCGTTATTCGGACGTAAAGGTGAAGTAGAAGTAGGAAAAATCGGTGTTATTGGTAAAGGTGATGTTAAAGTAGAAGGTAATGATGTAACATTAGTATCTTGGGGAAGAATGCTAGAACGTAGTTTACAAGCTGCTGAAGAATTAAAAGAAGAAGGTATCTCAGTAGAAGTAGTAGACCCAATTACATTAGTACCATTAGATACTGATTTAATCGTGAAATCAGTTCAAAAAACTGGAAAATTAGTAGTATGCCATGATTCATTCAAAACTGGTGGATTTGGTGGAGAAATCGTTGCTAGAATCGCAGAAAGTGATGCATTTGATTTCTTAGATAGCCCAATTTACCGTGTGGCTGGAGCAGATACTAACATTCCATCTGCTAAAGACTTAGAAAAATTAGTTGTTCCAGATGTAGAAGACATCAAAGCAACAATTAAAAAAAGCCGTAAATAAAAAAATAAAAATGTAATTAGCGAAGGATGTGAAAAATAATGGCAGTAGAGGTAATAATGCCAAAAGCCGGAAGTGAGATGGAAGAAGGCGAAATCGTACAATGGTTTAAAAATGAAGGAGACCATGTCGAAGAAGGTGAAGTCTTACTTGAAATTGTAACAGACAAAGTAAATATGGAAGTTGAAGCTGAAGCTACAGGGACTTTATTAAAAAAATTCTTGCTCAAGCAGGAGATGTAGTACCAGTAGTACAAACAATCGCATGGATTGGTGAACCTGGTGAAAAAATTCCAGGAGCAAGCGAATCAGGAGAAGTAGCTCCAGCAGAAACAATAATTGAGAAAAAAGTTGACTATACTCCAGTAAAAGAAGTAGAAAAAGTAGATTATTCTGGATTACGTGCAACACCAGCTGCAAGAGCTTATGCGCGTAAAAAAGGAATAGACTTATCTAAAGTAAAAGGATCTGGACCAAAAGGAAGAATCCATAAAGATGATGTATTAGACTACAAACTTAACTCTAAAGTTAAAATTTCTCCACTTGCAGAACGTATTGCAAAAATCGAAGGAATTAACACAGAAAGTATTGTAGGTACAGGACCTAACGGTAAAATTATGAAAGCCGATATTATGGCAGTTCTTCACGGTGCTCCGAAAGTTGAAGCAGCTCCAAAAGCAGAAGTTGCACCAAAAGCTCCTAAAGCACCGAAAGCTCCAAACGAAAATCAATGGGGTATTGTTGAAACAGTACCAATGTCACCAATGCGTAAAGTTATTTCTAAACGTATGAGTGAATCATACTTTAGTGCTCCTACATTCGTAGTAAACGTAGAAGTAGATATGACTGAATTACTAGCATTACGTAAAAAAGTTGTTGACGCTATTATTGAAGAAACTGGTAAAAAAGCAACAGTTACTGACTTTATTTCATTAGCTGTAATTAAATCATTAATGAAACACCCATATGTAAATGCTTCATTATCAAGTGATGAAAAAGAAATGTACTTACACCACTATGTTAACTTATCTATTGCAGTAGGTATGGACAGTGGTTTAGTAGTACCAGTAATTAAAGGTGCAGACAAAATGAGCCTTAAAGAGCTTGTTGTAGCATCTAAAGAAATTACAACTAAAGCTTTAAATGGTAAATTAAAACCAGATGAAATGGCTGATTCAACATTTACAATTAGTAACTTAGGTATGTACGGAGTTAAAAGTTTCGTACCAATCATTAACCAACCTAATACAGCAATTTTAGGTGTAAGTGCTACTGTACCAAAACCAGTAGTATATAATGGTGAAGTGACTGTAAGACCTATTATGACATTAACATTAACAGCTGACCACCGTGTGGTAGATGGATTAGAAGGAGCTAAATTCATGAAGACTCTGAAAGAAGCTATCGAAAATCCATTGTCATTACTAATATAATAGTGATATAATATATTAAGAAAAAACATAAGAAAAGTGTATTAAGGAGTGATTATAAGATGGCAGTAGAAGTTATTATGCCAAAAGCCGGAAGTGAAATGGAAGAAGGCGAAATCGTACAATGGTTTAAGCAAGAAGGTGACGAAGTAAAAGAAGGTGAAGTCCTTCTTGAAATCGTAACAGATAAAGTTAATATGGAAGTTGAAGCTGAAGCAAGTGGAACATTATTAAAAATCGTTCATCCTGCAGGATCTACAGTACCTGTAGTTCAAACAATTGCATGGATTGGACAACCAGGTGAAGAAATTCCTGGAGAAAGTGGTTCTACAGCAGCTGCAGCAGAGGTTGTAAAAGAAGTAGCAGCAGATGTAAAAGTTCCTGAAACAAAACAAGAAGAGGTTGCACCTAAACGTGAACGTCGTGGAGAGTACGATGTAGCAGTAGTAGGTGGTGGTCCTGCTGGTTATGTAGCAGCTATTAAAGCAGCTCAATTAGGTGGAAAAGTAGCATTAGTAGAAAACCGTGAATTAGGTGGTACATGTCTAAACCGTGGATGTATTCCAACTAAAACTTTCTTACACAATGCAGAAATTATCAACCACATTCGTTCAGCTAAAGATCGTGGTATCAAACTTGTAAATGATGCATTTTCAGTTGATATGGAACAAACTGTAGCTGTTAAAAATAAAGTTGCTAAAACTTTATCAGGTGGTGTAGCAGGATTACTTAAATCTTACGGTGTTAAAGTATTTAACGGAGTAGGTCAATTAACTGCAGATAAAAAAGTTGTTGTTGATGATAAAACTACTATCGATGCTGACAGCGTAATTTTAGCTGGTGGATCAAAAGTAAGTAGAATCAATATTCCAGGAATGGATAGTGATAAAGTTCTTACAAGTGATGAGTTCTTAGATATTAAAGAAGTACCATCTCGTTTAGCAGTAATCGGTGGTGGAGTAATCGGATCTGAGTTAGGTCAAGCATTTGCTACTTTCGGATCTAAAGTTACTATCATCGAAATGGCAGATCGTTTAATAGCTGCTATGGATAAAGATGCTTCTGTAGCATTAGAAAAACAATTTAGAAAACAAGGAATTAATGTTCTTACATCAACTAAATTACTAGAAATCGTTGATAAAGGTCACGAAGTAGTAGTTAAAGTTGAAGGTAAAGAAGATATCGTTGCAGATAAAGTATTATTATCAATCGGACGTGTTCCAGATAACACTTGTCTTGGTGAATTAGCTGAGAAATTCGAAATGGAACGTGGACGTGTTAAAAGTTGATGAATACATGGAAACTTCAATTAAAGGAATTTACGCTCCTGGAGATATCAACGGAACTAAGATGTTAGCTCACGCAGCATTCAAGATGGGAGAAGTTGCAGCTGAAAATGCAATGGGTCACCATAAAAAAGTTGATCTAAAAGCTACTCCAGCAGCAATCTACACTCACCCTGAAATTGCAATGGTTGGTTTAACTGAAGAACAAGCTCGTGAACAATATGATGTTAAAGTTGGAAGATTTAACTTTGCAGCTAACGGACGTTCATTAGCATCAAACCAAGGTGAAGGATTTGTTAAAGTAATTATGGATACTAAATACAGAGAAATCTTAGGTATCCACATTGTAGGACCAGTTGCAGCTGAATTAATTAATGAAGGTTCAACACTTCTACAAACAGAAATGACAATTGATGATGTTATGGATATTATTCACGGTCACCCAACATACTCTGAAGCTTTATATGAAGCAATGGCAGACTGTATCGACATGTGTATCCATGCACCTAAGAAAAAAAATAAATAATTTTTTATAAAAGAAAGATGACTAGCAATTATTATTGCTAGCCATCTTTTTTATTCTATATTCACTTCAGCTTTATGTATTTGCTCACCAAGAGTCTCGGTATTGATATTAAGATTCCTATATTCATTCGTTTGAGGAAATTTCAAAAAGTAATCTAAAGGTTTCGAAATTTCTATTTGTGCATTTTCTATTTCAAAATCAAAAACATGCCCACCGTTTTTTAGGTTATCACTTATATAATGCAAATGAAGACCTCCCACACCAATACCGTGAGCACAATCGGGAGAATAGAAACCTACTACAACTCCTGTAGAATCTTTATATTTAAATATATTTTGACTTTCTAATACTTTTAGAAGTGGAGGATAGGGTTTTTCTTGCTTTTCAGGCGAACGAGTATGTATTTTCTTAAAAGTACCAGTTATTTTTATTGCGTAAAAATAATTTGGGTTTAAATAATCATTTACTTTAGAAACTAAATTGTTAAAAGTATAATTATCAACTTTTTTATATTCAGCTTTGAAAGTTGTAATACTAGCAAATGGGGTAGTACCAGATGTAGGTTGAATTGTAGAGTTACCATAATAATCAGTTTTATAGATTTTCCCATCGACTATTATCATTTCTCCATCTAGCCCATCGAAAGTTCCTATACCAAAGTTACCATGTTTTAAAAGTTCTTCCAGGGTAATTGACCCACTAAATGCTCCTTCCATTATTCCTGCCATTGTTCCATATTGAAATAACATATAAAGACCTCCAAATTATTGTAATTTATTAAATTCTTCTCTTAAAATACCATATTTTACAGAATCATAATAGACGCCGTTATAATATCTTACCTTTCGAATTCTAGCTTCAAGTTTTAATCCTATTTTCTCAGAAAGTTTTATCATTCCGTAATTTCCGCTCCAAGTAGTTAGACCTAATCTAGCAATCTCAGGATGTTTTTTAAAGCAAATGTCAAACCATTCCTTCAAAGCTTTTTCTCCGATTCCTTTAGACCAATATTCTTCATTATAAATAACAATACCGACTTCTAGCCATCTTGTAATAAAACTTTCCCAATGTTTTGTGACGATACCTACTAAGTTATTATTTACAAATATACCAAATACTCTATCACTCAAGAAAAATTCATTGTGATTTTTCAGTAAAAATGTATCTAAGTCTAAAAATTTAAATTCATTGAAGTATGGTGCGTTAAATTTCGTCCATTCAGGCTCTTTAGAGGAATAGATAATATTATAAAAGTTCTGTTAAGTTATCGGGTAATATTTTTTTTAATTCTATCATAAAAAAACCTCCATATTATACATATAATAAGTATAACATATTGAAATACTAAGATACTATGAGCAAGATTATATGAATAAAAAAATTGTTGTGTTAAAATTAATTTTTAAATAAATAAAAAAAGGAGTTTTAATGGAAAAATTTTTAGTAAAAAAATATCAAACTTATTTTTTTATGGATAATGAATATTGGATTACTTACAGTAGGTATTTTATTATCATTTGGATTGTTAATTGAATTAAAAAGAAATTGTTGTTGAAGGAATGAAATTTATAACAGATACTGGTAGTTACCAACATTTTTATTGAAGAAATTTTAGTTTTCTTTTTTTATACTTTGAGTTTGTAGCGCTTATTGTAAAATATTTTAAAAAATAATTATCACTTTCCTCTTAGATATTTTATATATATTGGTATAACAGCTATTGTAAGGTTAATAATAGTTGAGCACGATGATCCGAAAAGTGTCTTAATATGGTCAGGAGCTATTTTACTATTAGTAATTAGTTTAGCTATAGCAGAAAAAAATTTATTAAAAAAATTAAAAAAATTCTTTAATAATTGTTATTAAAGAGTCAATATGTAAACGTATAAAAAAATTTTTTTCAAAAAAATTGTATTTTTTTAGCCAAAAAGCTTTAGGAAAAATTTTGAAGTTTATGTTAAAAATAGAGCTAGTAAAAACGCTTATAAAAATTTGCGATTTTTTCAAAATTAACTTTAAAATAATGACTAATAAATAAATGATAAGGAGATCATTAATATGAAATACAATTTTTCTGAAGTTATAGATAGAGTTGGAAAAAACTCAAAAAAATGGGATGTGGGAGAAGGGTTTATCTCAATGACAGTAGCAGATATGGATTTTCCTGTTGCCCCAGAAATAACTGAGGAGATTTTAAGGCGAGTCGCCCATGGGATATATGGCTATGATGTTTTAGATGATGCATACTATGATTCTGTGGTAAACTGGTATAAAAAAGTACATAAAGTTAATTTAGAGAAAGAATGGTTGTTGTATGCGACAGGGGTTCGACCAGCGATAAATGCTACTATAGAAGCTTTAACAGAAAAAGGGGACTCGATTTTACTTTTTACACCTGTGTACGCTTATTTCTTTACAAACATTAATGAATGTGAAAGAAACTTTGTCCAATGTGAACTAGATTATACAGATGATTATTATATTAATTATGAAAGGCTAGAAAACCAATTATCAAATAGTAATGTGAAAATGATGATATTATGTAGCCCTCATAATCCACTAGGAAGAGTTTGGAGTAAAGAAGAGGTATTAAAAGTAACTAAATTATGTGAAAAATATAATGTAATTTTAATTTCTGATGAAATTCATTGTGATTTAATGTTTAAAGAAAAAACACATGTAATGTCACATACTTTATCAGATTGGGCAAAAAACAATACTGTTACTTATATAGCACCTACAAAAACATTTAATATTGCTGGAGCAAGAACATCTAATATAATAGTTCCAAATGAAGAGTACCGTGAAAAAATTAGAAAAGTACTAATTAAGAATAAAACAAATACTAATAACTTTTTATCAGGACCAGTAACAACTGCTGCATATAATAAAGGTGGTGAATGGTTTGATGAACTAATGGGAGTATTAGAAGAAATAGAGAATATGTGAAAGAGTTCTTTGCTAGAGAGATACCAGAAATTAAATTAACACCAACATGTGCAACTTATCTAGAATGGATTGACTTTTCAGCTATTTCAACAGATTCTGATGAATTTTGTAATTTTTTATATGATAATGTAAAATTAAAACTTAATTCAGGTAGCGAATTTGGAAAAGGTGGAGAAGGAAAAGCAAGATTGAATTTTGCTTGTACTAAAGAAGTTCTAGAAGACGCTCTATTAAGATTTAAAAAAGGTGTAGAGTTATATAAAAAAGAAAAATAATAATTAACAGTTATAGATATATAATGGGGATAACTTATAAAAAGTTATCCCATTTTTATTTGAAATTAGTAATTTATATTACAAAAAAATATTAAGAAAATAAAGATAAAGTTGAAATATTATACTAATAAAATTGATAATTTAAATTAAAAATTAATATAGTAAAGTTATATTTTGCGAAGGAAAGTAAATAATTCGATAAAGAGAGGATATACAATGGCGGAAAATAATAATAATCGTCTTTCAAGGAGGAATAGAATTTCCCAAGGTAAGAAAAGTGTTATGCCAGGTGGATATATATCTAGAGGAAATAATTCTCAGTCAAGCGGTCAACAAAGAAGACCTTTAAATGGCGAAGAAATGAGAAGAAGTGGAACTAGGTCTAGCGGGAATAATCAAAGACCAATTGGAGCTAATCAAAGATCAAGTTCTCAACAAAGATCAAATTCCCAACAAAGACAAAATCCTTTAAGACAGCAACAAATGGGAAGACCAGGTGGTGGTGGCAAAGGGCCTAATCCAAATAATAAGAAACCAAATAGAATAAGTAATCCAAATACTAAAAAAATCAAAAATAGTAAATGGATGAAAGCTTTAAAATATGGTTTATATGCAGCAAGTGCAGCGATAATAGCTATATTTTTCTCCTATGCGTATTTTGGATATACCAAGCACCTGCATTTGATTCAAAAATATTAGATAATAATTCTAGAACAATAGTTTATGATGTTAATAATAATGAAATTGCTAAACTAGGAAATCAAGTGGGAGAAAACTTAGAGACGGCTGATATACCGCAACAAATGCAAGATGCAATACTTGCTACAGAGGATAATAGATTCTTTGAACACGGTGCAGTAGACTATAGACGTTTAGTAGGGGCGGTAGTATCTAACCTTACAAGTGGATTTGGTTCACAAGGAGGATCAACTATTTCTCAACAGCTTATTAAAAGAACATTTTTAGATGATAATAAGAGTGTTAAACGTAAAGTTCAAGAAGCATATTTAGCTTATAAACTTGAGCAAAATTATGATAAAGAAAGTATTTTTACTATGTACGTTAATAGAATTTATTATTCTGATGGTGTATATGGTTTAAAAACGGCTGCGAAATATTATTATAATAAAGATTTAGATCAATTATCTTTACCACAAAAAGCATTGCTTGCTGGTATTCCACAGCATCCAAATACTTATAATCCATATGACAATCCTGAAGCTGCAAAAGCACGACGTGATACAGTTCTTTACTTAATGCAATACCATGGTAAAATAACAGAAGCAGAAGCAGAAGCAGCTAAGAAAACTAATATTATGGATGGTATAGTATCTAGAAGCTCAGATGAACGAGTAATTATGTCAAGTGAATTTGATAGTAGATACACTGGTTATATGAACCAAATTGTTAATGAATTGAAAAATAGTAAAGAGTATAAAGATTATGAAGGTGACGTATTAAACCTAGGTCTAAAAATTTATACAAATCTAGATCCTGATATTCAAAAATCAGTAACTGATAGTGTAACAAATAATTCTGCTGGCATTAAGCAAGCAAGTGATGTTGCTATGGTTGTACTGAAAAATGACAATAGTGGAATAGCAGCTATATATGGTGGTAAAAATCAAAAATTCAATGGATATAATATTGCTACTCAGTCAAAATTACAACCAGGATCAGCTATTAAACCAATACTGGCTTATGGACCAGCTATTGAGTATCTAAATTGGGGTTCTGATCACACTATAAATGATAGTAAAATTCAAGGGACACAAATTCAAAACTGGGATAGACAATATCATGGTAATATTACTATAAATAATGCTTTGATGATGTCGTATAATATACCTGCTGTGAAAGCTTATCAAGAAGTTGGCTTTAACAGGGTTAAAGAATATGCAGGAAAAGTAGGTATGAGTGTAACAGATGACTCTCTAACTACACCTATTGGAGGAAGTAGCGATGGATATTCTCCACTTCAAATGGCGGCAGCCTATGTACCATTTAGTAATAATGGATATTACGCTACTCCAAAAGCAATTAAAAAAGTATATGATAATGAAGGAAAAGAAGTTAAAAGCTTTAGTACTGATGATAGAAAACAAGTCATAAAGACTCTACTGCTTATATAATGACTTCTATGTTAAGAAATGTTGTAAATGGAACTGCTAAAAATGCTAAAATCAGTGGTGCTGATATGGCGGTTAAAACAGGGTACAACAACATTTGGTCAAGCAGAAATAGATAAATATAAATTTGATGCTGACAACTACTCTAAGGACTCTTGGGTAGTAGGTTATACGAGTAACTATACACTAGCAGTATGGCAAGGATTTGATTCTATAGATGGTCCTACTAAATATATGACAGAGTCGGATACACAAAAGACACAAATTCTATATAGAATAAACATGCAAAATATTGTTAGTATACATAGACCTGGGTGGATTCTCTGTTCCTAAAGAATGTGGGATCTATTAAATGGTGGAGTTAAAATTATTACTGAAAGTGAAAGACGTCAAATAGAAGAACAACAAAAACGTCAACAAGAAGAAAATTCTAAGAAAAATCAGAATAATGATAACAATAATGACAATAATGACAACGACAATAATGATAATAATAGTAATAGTAGCAATAATAACAATAATAACAGCAACAATACTAACTCAAATAATAGTCGAAGTAACAATAACACCAATAGTTCCCGAAGTCAAAATAGCAGTAGGAACAGTCAACCGAGTACACGGGGCGGCAATAATAACTAATAAATAATTAAAGCTACAAAGGAAGATGATATAGAAAAATATTATCTTCTTTGTAGTTTTTATTCTTTAATATTTCACAAAATTAAGTATTTAGTGTACAATAAGAAATAGAATTTTGCATTCATCTATGCAAAAGAATTAATTATTAATCAAATGGATGTGTAGCTATGAAAAAAAAATTAGTAATAATCACAGGAATGAGTGGAGCGGGTAAAAATACAGCATTGAATATTTTTGAAAGTCAAGGGTATTTTTGTACTGATAATTTACCTGGACTTGTAGTTGAAGATTTTTTAAGAATTATTGAAGAAAAAGAATTAGATAAAACAGCTATTAGTATAGATATAAGAAGTAAACATCTTTTTGTAGATTTAAAAGAAGTACTTAAAAAAATTCAGCAAAATGAGTACTTTGATACAAAAATTATTTTCTTAGATTGTGATGATCAAGTGATTGTAAATAGATATAAAGAGACCAGAAAAAATCATCCACTTTCATCAGAGTTTGGTTTACTTGAAGGTATTAAACAGGAAAGAAAAGATATGGAAGATATAAAAGGTTTAGCGAATTATATCTACAACACAACTGCATTTAGTGTCAAGGATCTTCAAAGTAAAATTTTAGGTGATTTTGGTATTGAGAAAAAAGACAGTTACCATATTACGGTTTCAAGTTTCGGATATAAATATGGAGTACCGATAGATGCTGATAATATTGTTGATGTTCGCTTTTTGAAAAAAATCCATTTTATATAAATGAACTTAGAGAAAAAACAGGGACAAGATGCGGATGTGTTTAACTATGTTTTTGATGATGAAGTGACAAAAGAATTTTATGAGAAATATAAAGAATTAATATTCTTTATGATAGATAAATACCAATATGAAGGACGAGATAAAGTGGCTATAGCAGTAGGTTGTACTGGTGGGAAAACACCGCTCTGTAAGTGTAGCAAGAAAATTACATGAGGATATAGCGAAATTAGGTTATAGAGTTTATCTTGAACATAGAGATATAGATAAGGGTAGGTAGTAAGTAATGAGAGCAAAAGTTAAAGTAGTAACTATAGGAGGAGGAACGGGATTATCTGTTCTTCTTAGGGGATTAAAAAAATATCCCCTTGATTTAACAGCGATAGTTACTGTAGCAGATGATGGAGGAAGTTCTGGAAAAATCAGAAGTGACATGAACATTCCATCTCCAGGAGATATAAGAAATGTAATAGCTGCATTATCAGATGTGGAACCATACTTTGGAAAAAAATGTTCCAATATAGATTTGACAGTGGTGAAGTAAAAGGGCATCCGGTAGGAAATCTTATGTTAGCCGCTATGACAGATATACATGGTGATTTTTCAACGGCTGTAAAGGTGATGAGTAAGATATTAAATGTAAGAGGTACTGTATTACCTACAACTAATGATATAGCAACTTTAAATGCAGTTCTATCAACTGGAGAGATAATAAGGGGGGAGTCATCTATAACTAAAGCTGGAGGGGTTATTGATCATGTATATATAACACCATCTAGAGTTAAAGCGAATGAAGACGTACTAAAAGCTATAGAAAATGCTGATTATATAGTTATGGGACCAGGTAGCTTATATACCTCGATAATACCAAACTTAGTTATTTCGCAAGTTTCTGAAAAAATAAGAGAAAGTGCTGCAAAAAAAATATATATTAGTAATGTAATGACTCAACATGGTGAAACTGATAATTTTAAAGTCTCAGACCACATTGAAGCAATCAATAAACATGTAGGAGAGAATATTTTTGATATAGTTATAGCTAATTCAAGAGTATTTGATGAAGATGTTTTAGCAAGATATCGCAAAGAAAAACAAGAAGCGGTTGAAATAGATTATGAAAAAATAGCTGAATTAGGTATTAAATTAATAGAAAATTATGATGTTGGAATCGTTGAGAATAATACGATTAGACATAATGCAGAAAAAGTTTCTGAATTAATTTATAATTATATTATAGACGACAAGCCAACAATGATTTATAATAAAAAGTAAAAGTTATAAAAAAAGGAGAAGGAACATGCATTTAAATTTTGATTATTCAAAAGCATTAAATTTCTTTAATGAACAAGAAGTTAAAAATATGGAAGGTTATGTAAAAGTAGCTCATGAGCAATTACATAACAAAACTGGTGTAGGTAACGATTTTTTAGGATGGTTAGAATTACCAACTAATTATGATAAAGAAGAATTTGCTAGAATTAAAGAAGCAAGTAAAAAAATTCAAAACAATTCTGATGTACTTGTAGTTATCGGAATTGGAGGTTCTTATCTAGGGGCTCGTGCAGCTATTGAAATGTTAAATGATAATTTCTATAATTTCTATGAAAAAGATAGAAAAGCACCACAAGTATTCTTTGTAGGACATACTATTTCTTCAACATATACAGCAGAATTAGTGAATTACTTAAAAACTACTGGTAAAGATTTCTCAGTAAATGTAATTTCTAAATCAGGAACTACTACTGAACCTGCAATTGCATTCCGTATTTTTAAAGAATTACTAGAAGAAAAATATGGAAAAGAAGGTGCAAAAGAAAGAATCTTTGCTACAACAGATAGAGCTAAAGGAGCTCTAAAATCTCTTGCGGATGATGAAGGATATGAAACATTTGTAGTACCTGATGATGTAGGTGGACGTTTTACAGTTCTTACAGCGGTAGGATTATTACCTATAGCAGTTAGTGGAGTTGATATTGATAAAATGATGGCTGGAGCTAAATTGGCTCAAGATCAACTTTCTACACCAGATTTAAGTACAAATATTGCTTACCAATATGCAGTAATGAGAAATATTCTTCAACAAAAAGGAAAATTAATAGAAATATTAGTTTCATATGAACCTTCAATGGTTTACTTTAATGAATGGTGGAAACAACTTTATGGTGAATCTGAAGGTAAAGATGGAAAAGCATTATATCCATCAAGTGTATGCTTCTCAACAGACTTACACTCAATGGGGCAATATGTTCAAGAAGGACGTCGTATCTTATTAGAAACTATTCTTAAGGTTAAAACTCCAAATAAAGATATCGAGTTAAAAGAAGCAGATAATAATTTAGATGGTCTAAACTACTTAGCTGGTAAAACTATGGACTTTGTTAATACTAAAGCATTCGAAGGAACATTACTTGCTCACACAGATGGTGGAGTACCTAACTTTGTAGTAGAACTTCCAGATATGAGTGAATTTACATTTGGATACTTAGTATACTTCTTTGAAAAAGCAGTAGCTATTTCTGGATATATGCAAGGATTAAATCCATTTGACCAACCAGGAGTAGAAGCATATAAGAAAAATATGTTTGCTTTATTAGGTAAACCTGGATTTGAAGATTTAAAAGCAGAATTAGAAGATAGATTAAAATAAAACCATAAAAAAAGATGCTAATTTTAAATTAGCATCTTTTTTATCTTTTAGCCATAGTAACAAAGGTGAATTTATCTGGTCGATAACTTAGTATTCCGTATTGTAGTATATTTCCATTTGATAAATATGTAGTACTTTCAACAACAGCAACCATATCATATTCTCCTAGGTCCATATGTGTTCTTTCTTCTTCATTAGCGTATCGGAAAGAAATCGCTCGTCTTGAATGAGTGATTTTTAGACCTAGTTCATCTTCTAAATATTTATAAATTGATGATTCGGCTATTTCTTTATTTAAGAAAGGTACCAATTTGCGATTAAAATATGAAACTTCATATTCTAGACGTTCACCATTAATAGTTCTACTTCGACTAACTCGGTAAAAATCTTCGTTCTCTTTAGCCCCAAAAATTTTCATTATTTTTTCTTCACCTTGAATTATATAAAGAGATTCGAGGTTTGTTGTTATTTCATATTTTCCATCAATATTTAATTCCGAAGAAGTTTTTATATTTCCAAGATAATTATTTTTTATACGTCCATGTCCAAGAATTAAAGAGTTTTTTCCTTTTATTTTTTGGATATAGCCATTAATTTCAAGTAAAGATAAAGCTTTTCTTATAGTATCCTTAGAGTATCCATATTCTTTAACTAATTCATTTTCACTTGGTAATTCTGTATTACGTTTATAATAACGTGTATCTATTTTTGTTTTTTTATATCATTGTATACTATTTTATATTTACTCATTTTTTTATATCTATCCTTTTTATATTTATCAATTAAATATTATAAATGTCTTTAATAAAAAAAGCAACTATTAATAATAAGTTAACGTAAAAATTTTAAACATATACGTAAATGTATAAAAAAATATAATAAAAAGAATTACATAAATGTATTGACAAATTAAAACTCGTTTTTAATTATAATAATTAGTGTTGAGATATAAGATTATGTTAATAGCAAACTTATGGAGGATTTATAGATGAAAAAACGCTCAAGTGGTATTTTAATGCATATTACATCATTACCAGGTGATTTTGGTATCGGTACTTTTGGTAAAAGTGCTTATGAATTTGTTGACTTTTTAGAAGAAACAGATCAAACATATTGGCAAATATTACCATTAACAACTACAAGTTATGGAGATTCGCCATACCAAAGTTTTTCTGCAGTAGCTGGGAATTTAAATTTAATAGATTTTGAATTACTTAGTGAATCTGGATTATTAGAAAAAGGTGATTACGAAGGAGTAAACTTTGGTGATAATAAAGAAAAAGTAGATTATGAATTATTATTCAATGCAAGAAGACCTATTTTAGAAAAAGCGGTAGAAAATACAAAACAAAATAGCAGCATTTTAAGAAAGAAATAGAAAAATTTGAACAAGAAAATACAAGTTGGTTACCTGATTATGCAGAATATATGGCTATAAAAGAAAGTTTTGGATATCAAAGCCTTAATCATTGGGACGAAGATATAAAACGTGGTGAACAACAAGCTAGAGAAAGATATAGAGCGGAATTAAAAGATAGTATTAGATACTATACTGTAACTCAATACTTCTTCTTTAAACAATGGCTAGAACTTAAAAAATATGCAAATGAAAAAGGTATAAAAATAATAGGGGACATGCCAATTTATGTTAGTGGTGACAGTGTTGAAATGTGGACAATGCCAGAGCTATTTAAAATTGATGAGAACAATGAATCTCTATATGTAGCAGGGTGTCCAGCTGATGACTTTAGTCCTACTGGTCAACTTTGGGGGTAATCCAATATATGATTGGAAAAAGCATAAAGAGCAAAATTATTCTTGGTGGGTTTATAGAGTACAAGAGAGTTTTAAAATTTATGATGTACTAAGAATAGATCACTTTAAAGGTTTTTCAGATTTTTGGCAAATCGATAGAGATGCAGAAGATGCTGTAAATGGTACATGGGAAGAAGGTCCTGGTATTGAATTGTTTGAAAAAATAAAAGAACAATTAGGTAACTTACCAATTATTGCAGAGAATCTTGGATTTATTGATGCGAAAGCAGAAAAATTATTAGATGATTCAGGATACCCAGGTATGAAAATACTTCAATTTGCGTTCCCTGATCATGATAGTTTAGATTTACCACATAATTACACAGCTAATAGTGTGGCTTACACAGGTACACATGATAATGATGTTGTGAATGGCTGGTATGAAAAACTAAGTGAAGATGAACAAAAATTAGTAGCTGAATATTTAAATCAGCGAGATGATGAAACTATTACACAAGCAATGATTCGTGGTATTCATTCATCAGTAAGTGATTATTCAATTGTAACAATGCAAGATTTATTAGATAAAGATGCAAGTAGTAGAATGAATGTTCCTTCAACAGTAGGTGGAAACTGGGAATGGAGAATGCTTGCAGAAGATCTAACAGAAGAGAAGAAAGAATTTTTAAAAGATTTAACAAACAGATATGCTAGAGAAAGAGAGGATAATGATGAAATTTAGTAACTATGTATTAGAAAAATCAGGAAAAGAATTAAGTTCTTTAAATAATAAAGAAATCTATGTACAATTATTAAACTATGTCAAAGAAGAAGCTGATAAGAAGACATTAAATACTGATAAGAAAAAAGTTTATTATATTTCTGCTGAGTTTTTAATTGGTAAATTATTATCAAATAACTTAATAAATTTAGGGATTTATGAAGAAATTGAAAAAGAATTATCAGCAGCTAATAAACGTCTTAGTGAGGTAGAAGAAGAGGAGTTAGAACCATCATTAGGTAATGGAGGTCTAGGTCGACTAGCTTCATGTTTTATCGATTCAATTTCATCATTAGGAATTAATGGTGATGGAGTTGGATTAAACTATCATTGTGGATTGTTTAGACAGGTATTTGTGAAAAATGAACAACATGCTGAACCAAACTTCTGGATTGAAGACTCTTCATGGTTAAGAGATACTGATATTAAATATACAGTTCCATTCAAAAACTTCAACCTAACATCTACACTAAAAAGAATAGATGTTCTAGGATATAAGAAAGATACAAAAAATTATTTAAACTTATTCGATATTGATTCAGTTGATAGTAATATTATTGAAGACGGAATTAGCTTTGATAAAACGGAAATAGAGAAGAACTTAACATTATTCTTATATCCAGATGATAGTGATAAAAATGGTGAGTTACTACGTATTTACCAACAATACTTTATGGTATCTAATGCAGCACAATTAATTTTAGATGAAGCTATCGCAAAAGGAAGTAACGTTCATGATTTATATGAATATGCTTATGTTCAAATAAACGATACTCACCCAAGTATGGTAATTCCTGAATTAATCCGTTTATTAACTGAAAAACATGGAATTAGCTTTGAAGAAGCATATACTATTGTGCAAAAAATGACTGGTTACACAAATCACACAATTTTAGCAGAGGCTTTAGAAAAATGGCCAATAGAATATTTAGAAGAAGTAGTTCCGCACCTTGTTAAAATTATTAAAAAACTTGATGCAGTTATTCGTGAAAAATATGAAGGTGAAGATATCCAAATTATCGATAAAGATGATAAAGTACATATGGCTAATATGGATATTCACTTCTCAAATAGTGTAAATGGAGTAGCATACTTACACACAGAAATACTTAAAAATTCTGAATTAAAACACTTCTATGAGTTATATCCAGAAAAATTCAATAACAAAACAAATGGTATTACTTTCAGACGTTGGTTAGAGTTCTCTAATAGACCATTAGCAGCTTATTTAAAAGAACTAATTGGTGATGAGTACTTAACAGATGCAACAAAATTAGAAAAACTATTAGCATTTGTTGACAGCAAAGAAGTAGCAGCTAAACTAGAAGAAATCAAACATGAAAATAAACTGGTTCTTAAAGAATATCTAAAAGAATCTCAAGGAATTGAATTAGATGAAAATAGTATTATCGATACACAAATCAAGAGATTCCATGAGTATAAACGTCAACAAATGAACGCTTTATATGTAATTAAAAAAATACTTTAGATATTAAAAAAATGGTAAATTACCTGAAAGAAAAAAATTACTGTATTCTTTTGGTGGTAAAGCAGCACCAGCTTATATTATAGCTCAAGATATTATTCATTTAATTCTTTGTTTATCAGAGTTAATTAATAATGATCCAGAAGTAAACAAATACTTAAATGTATTCTTAGTTGAAAACTATAATGTAAGTGTTGCGGAAAAATTAATTCCAGCAACTGATATTAGTGAACAAATTTCATTAGCATCTAAAGAAGCTAGTGGAACTGGTAATATGAAATTTCATGTTAAATGGAGCACTAACATTAGGAACTCTAGATGGAGCAAATGTTGAAATCGATGAGTTAGTTGGACGTGAAAATATCTATATCTTTGGTAAAGAAAGTGATGAAATTATTAAACTATATGAAACTAGTGGTTATGTATCTAAAGATTACTACGAAAAAGCTGGTGTAAAAGAAGTAGTTGATTTTATCGTTTCTGATGACTTAGTAAAACTAGGAAACAAAGAAAGATTAGAAAGACTATATAACGAGTTATTAAATAAAGATTGGTTTATGACTTTAATTGATTTTGAAGAATATTACGCTAAAAAAGAAGAAATGTTAGCAGACTATGAAAATCGTGAATTATGGCTTAAAAAAGTAATTGTAAATATTGCTAAGGCCGGATTCTTCTCATCTGACCGTACAATAGATCAATATAACAAAGAAATTTGGAATAAATAACTATATGAAAGAGGGAAAGAATATGAAACTATTAACGATTAACGTTCATAGTTGGTTAGAAAATAATCAGCTTGAAAAACTTGATATCTTAGCAAAAACTATCGTAGAAAAAAAATATGATGTTATCGCAATGCAAGAAGTTAATCAGCTGATTAATAGTGAAAATGTTTATTCAAACATAAAAAAAGATAACTTTGGAAAGATGTTATTAGATAAAATAAATAGTTATGGGGAAAGCAGCTATAGTTATTACTGGACCTATTCTCATATTGGTTTTGACAAATATGAGGAAGGTCTAGCAATACTAGCTAAGGGTAAAGTGTGTGATGTAGAGGATTTCTACTGTACATCACACCAAGATATCCACTCTATATCTTCAAGAAAAATATTAAAGGTAACGTTAGAAATAAATAATCAGACAATAGAATTTTATAGTTGCCATATGAATCTACCTACTTGTGAAGATGAAAATATTAGAGAAAATCTTTATAATCTAGTTAACCATACAGATGACTCTAATTTAAAAATCTTTATGGGTGATTTTAATACAGATTATTTTAATCAAAAAGATGATTACAACATGATTATAGAAATGGGACTTTTTGACACTTACGAAATGGCTCAGAAAAAAGATGATGGTGTAACAGTGTATAAAAACATTAGTGGTTGGGAAGATTCAATGAACAAGAAAAAGCTAGATTATATATTTAGTAATCGTGAACTTAATGTTACGGAAAGTAGTGTTATTTTTAATAATACTAATTATCCAATAATATCAGATCACAATGGTTTAGAAGTAACAATAGCAGAAAAATAAAAATAAAAAGGAGGATAATGTTATGTTACAAAAGATTCAGCGTTTTGGAGGCGCTATGCTAATGCCATCGATGATCTTCGCATTCTTTGGATTAGTAGTAGGTTTAACTTCAATATTTAAAAACCCTAACTTAGTAGGGAGCATCGCGACAGAAGGTACTTTATGGTATAATTTCTGGTTCGTAGTAGAGCAAGGTGGATGGACAATCTTCAATCAAATGCCAGTAGTATTCGCACTTGGTATTCCGATTGGTCTTGCAAAAAAAGCAAATGGTCGTGCAGCACTAGAAGCATTCTTAATTTACATGGCGTTTAACTACTTTATCAATGGATTCTTAACAGTATTTCCATCATTTGGAGTAGATGTAACACCAGCTTTAAAATTACCAACAGGTTTAACTAGAATCGCAGGAGTAATCACTCTAGATACTTCAATTATCGGTTCTATCCTTATTGCATCAATTGCCGTTTGGATTCACAATAAATACTTTGATAAAAACTTCCTGAATTATTAGGAATTTTCCAAGGTACTACATTTGTTATTATTATTGGTTTCTTATTAATGATTCCTATGGCATACTTAACAGCATTATTATGGCCTAAAGTTCAATTAGGAATAGTTGCTTTACAAGGATTCTTAAAAACATCAGGTGTAATTGGAGTATTTTCATATACATTCTTAGAAAGAATACTTATTCCTACTGGATTACACCACTTTATCTATGGACCATTTATGTTTGGACCAGCAGTAGTAGAAAATGGAATTACAGCTTTCTGGGTACAACATATTCAAGAGTTCTCTCAAAGCACAACTCCATTAAAAGAATTATTCCCTCAAGGTGGGTTCTCATTACACGGTAACTCTAAAGTATTCGGTTTACCAGCAGCAGCTTTAGCTATGTATGTAACAGCTAAAGATAAGAAGAAAAAAAGTTGTAGCAGGGTCTATTACTTCCAGCAGCTTTAACAGGCTTCTTAACTGGTATTACTGAACCGATTGAGTTCACATTCTTATTTGCAGCTCCAATACTATTCGTTACACACGCAGTATTAGGTGCAGCAATGTCAGCAACTATGTATGGGTTTGGAGTTGTAGGTAACTTCGGAAGTGGATTAATCGACTTCTTAGCACTTAACTGGATACCAATGTTCAAAAATCATTCATCACAAATGTTTGTACAAATAGCAGTAGGTTTAACATTCTCAGTAATTTACTTCTTCGTATTTAGATTTATGATTCTGAAATTCAATTTAAATACACCAGATCGTGAAGATGACGATGCTGAAACAAAACTATATTCTAAACAAGAATACCGTGAAAAAGGTAAAGAAAATGCTGAAGCTAAACCAGAAGTTAGAGATGATTCTGCAACACACGATGACCAAGCAGTAATTATTCTTGAAGGTTTAGGTGGAAAAGACAATATTATTGATGTTACTAACTGTGTAACAAGATTACGTGTTAACGTTAAAGATGAAAGTCTAGTAAAAGATGATAACTTCTTGAAAAAATCAGGGGCTCTTGGTGTAGCTCGTAATGGTAAAGCTATTCAAGTTATTATCGGGTTCTCTGTAGGTCAAGTAAGAGAATCATTTGAAAAAAATTATTAAAATAATATAAAAAGAGCGAGTTGATATTTTCAACTCGCTCTTTTTGTGATTAGTGTATTAGAACGCTGGAGTAGCGTGTCCTTTTTAATTTTTTTCGTTAATGAAGTTTTTAATTTTTTCGCTAGCTAAAGCTTTTTTTCACAGCTTTTACAGCATCACTATCTTTATTATCTTCTCTTGCTACTAGACTTACTGCAAATGTTGAATCATTCTGGTCTTCAACTAGGACACCATCTTTTAATGGAGTAAGTCCTAATTTAGCAATGTAAGTAGGATAGTTAAATACTAAGTCTTTTCTCATTATAAGCTTCGTTAAGGTTTAATAACGCAACTTCAGTAAATTTAAGATTTTTAGGGTTTTCTTTAATATCTGCTGTTGTTACAGTATAACTGTTTGGATCTTTAAGTGTAATTACTTTATTTTTATCTAATAAACGTAAAGCACGAGCTAGGTTAGTTGGGTCAGATGGAATAGCTACATCTGCACCATCTTTAAGCTCTTTAATATCTTTAATGTTTTTAGAATAAAAAGCTACTGTAGCATTATATATAGGTTGAACAGCTACTAAGTTAGCACCATTTTTTTGATTAAATTGTTCCATAAATGGTTTGTGTTGGAAGAAGTTAGCATCAACTTCTTTATTGTTTAATGCAACGTTAGCTTGAACGTTGTCAGAAACTTTTACGATTTCAAGATTATATCCTTCTTTTTGAAGGTCATCTTTAATCATTTCTAACATATCTGTCATTGGGGCAGTATGTGAAGCTACTTTAACAGTAACATTTTCTTTTTTCTCACTTTTTGTGTCTGATTTACTAGAACAAGCAGTAAGAACAAGTACAAGTGCTAATAAGCTTGTAAAAATTGAAATTAGTTTTTTCATTATTATTTCTCCTTTTTATTTATATAATTTTTTGCCAATCCATAACCAATGGACTGAATAATGAAAACATAGATAACAAATATAATAACTACAAGATACATAAGTTTGTAGTCATATTCTTGATAGCCGTACCTATAGGCAAATTCACCAAGTCCTCCTGCACCAATAACACCCATTACAGTTGAATAAGATAGTAAACTTATTGTTACAGATGTGAACGACAAGATTAGATCGCTTTTTATAGATGGTAGTAGGAAGTAACGAATTATTTGTAATTTAGTTGCCCCCATACTTATAGCTCTATCAATTATTTTTTTTGGAACATTAAGTAAAGCCTGTTCAACAAAACGTGAATATATACTTATAGAAACCAATGCTAATGGTAAAGTCGCAGCTAGATTACCGAATGCAGTTTTAAATAGAAATCTATTTACTGGTATTAATATAAATATGAATATTAAAAAAGGTACACTGCGTAAGGCATTAAGTAATATACTAAGTATTTGATAAATAAACTTATTTTTTAATAAATAATCTTTTTCTAATGAAAATAAAAGTATTCCCAATGGTAAAGAAAAAATCAGACATACTAACATTGAGACTGCCATCATAAAGTTAGTTTCCCAAAATGCTTTTATAATCCCATCAGAGTTTTTTTAATTAATAAATCAATCATTTAGCAAAAAAACTCCTTTACATAATTATAGTAGTTTTCATCATAATCTTTTTCATTATCTTTTTTTAGGTACAATGACATCTTTTATAGTAGAGTCATCAATTATAATAACTTTATCACAAAAGTTTTTTAATAATGATAAGCTATGTGAAATCATTAATATAGAAATATTAGTAGTCTCTCGAAGTTTATTTAATAGATAAAAAAATTTTCTTTTTTTCACTATTAGTATCAAGAGCAGAACTTATTTCGTCACATAACAAAAATTTCAGGTTCTTGAAGTAGAGCCATAGCTATAGCAACTTTTTGTTGTTCACCACCACTAAGACTTCCACAAAGACTATTTTTAAGCCTAGTAATATTCATAAATTCCAATATCTCATCTATTTTTTTATTATTTACATTCACATTGTTTAATTTATAAACAAGACTAAGATGATAATAGACACTCTTATTATCTAGAAGATTAGAATTTTGAAATATGTATGCCAAGTTTTTTCTAGTACTTCTAAGTTCTTTATTTGTCATTGATTTTAAAGATTTTCCTTTATAGAGGATATCCCCGCTATCAAAACTAACAATTCCATTAATCATTTTTAAAATTGTACTTTTCCCAGTACCATTTCTTCCGATTATACCAATAACTTCTTGTTTGTTTATATCAAAAGAAATATTATTTAATTTAAAATTAGCATTTTTTTATATTGTTTAGATACGTTTTTTTAATTGAACTAGCATAATTACCTCCAAAAAAAATATATCACTTTTAGGAAATGATTTCAAGATAAATGCTTATTCTGTCTCAGTATTTTTAAAAAATACACTCCATTAAAATAGAGTTGTTAAATCAATGCTTCATACATCTGTATTATATTTATACGGCATTCAGGGATAGTACAGATAACAGATATTGTAAATTTTAATGAATTTTAGTAAAATAACTCCTATTTCGACTTTATTTATTTTAAAGGATAGTTTATAATTAGATATGGTTGTAAATATAATGATAGAAGTGAAAAAGGGGGCTATAATTTTTTTATGAAAAAAATTGACTATAGTAGAAATAGCCAGAATGGCAGGAGTAGGGACTACTACTGTTTCAAGATATTTTAATGGTGGAAATTTAAAAAAAGATACAAAAGAAAAAATTAAAGAAGTTGTAGACAAATATAACTATACACCAAATACTTTTGCTAAGGCATTAAAAAGTACAGATAGTAAAATAATAGGTGTAATTGTTCCATGTTTACACTCATATGTTAGTTCTAATACTCTAAAATATATTGATGAAAATTTGAAGAAAAATAATTATGAAACTTTAATTATGAATGCAAATTTTGATGAAGAAAAACAGCTTGAATATATTAGGAAACTTGCTCGTATGAATGTTGATGGAATAATTCTATTACCAACAACTATGAGTAAAAGTTATGAAGATACTATAAAATCTATTGATGTACCTGTAGTGCTTTTAGGACAAGAAGGAGAATATACGTATAGTGTAGAATACAATGACTTTAACGCAGCAAGAGACTTTAACAAATTTTGTTTTAGCTAGTGGTCATAGAAAAATAGCATATATGGGAGTAGGAGAAGAAGATATAGCAGTAGGATATTATAGAAAACTAGGAGTAATGCGCACTCTTGAAAAATATAATTTAGATTCTAAAGATGTATTTATAACAAACTTTGGTTTAGAAAATAGTTATAGACTTATCAACGAAAATATAGATAGAATTAGAGAGAATACATGTTTAATATGTGCTACAGATAATCTAGCTTACGGTGCTATAAAAGCACTTGAAGAACATGGTTTAAGTGTAGGGGATAATTTTTCAGTTGCAGCGTTTGGTGATTATGCCTCATCATCACTATTAAAATCACCATTAACAACTATTAAATTTGATTTAAAAGAAGCTGCTAAAAATACGGTAGATATGTTATTGAAAGTTATAAAAGAAGAAGAAACTGAAATGAAAATACTAATAGGCTATGAACTTAAAACAAGGAAGAGTGTAGTAGATCTTAATAATTATAATAGAAAGTAGAGAAGACATGACAAAAATAAAAGCAATATTTTTCGACATTGATGGAACTATTAGAAGTTTTAAAACTAAGACAATTCCAGATAATACAAAGGAGACTTTAAAAAAATTAAGAGAAAGAGGAATAAAAATTTTTGTGGCAACAGGTCGTGCACCGTTTCATACAAAATTTTTAGATGACTTACTTGATTTCAAATTTGATGGATATGTCACAATAAATGGACAGTACTGTTATTTAAATACAGGAGAGGTCTTAAACGATAAAGTTCTATCAAAAGAAGATATAAAGCAAACTTTACCATATTTTCAAAAACATAATATAGCTTGTGATTTTGCATTATTAGACAGAGCATTTTTAAATTTAAAAAATGAAAGGGTCCAATGGTTGGAAGATGAGTTAGGAGATCCAACTAGATTTGTTGTTGTAGAAGATGCATATGAAAGAGCATTAAATGAAAAAGTCTATCAACTTAATGTTTTTGTATCTGAAGAGGAAGAAGGAGACTTTATGCAACTTATGCCTAATTCAAAAACTGCTCGTTGGACAAGCCATTTTACGGATATAATACCAAAGGATGGCGGAAAAAATAAAGGAATTGATGCAATTATCAATCATTTTGGAATTAAACTAGAAGAAACTATGGCTTTTGGTGATGGTGGTAATGATATAGATATGTTAAAACATGCTGGAATAGGTATTGCCATGGAAAATGCCAGAGATGATGTAAAAGAAATTGCAGATTTTATCACAACTAGTGTAGATGATGATGGAATTACTAATGCTTTAAAACACTATAATGTATTATAAAAACACATAAGGAACAGATTTGTTCCTTATGTGTTTTTACTCTCGAATTTCTTTTATAAACTCCTCAACACTTTTCTTTATACATAATTACAGTAAGTCTATCATTGGCCTCTAATTTAGTTGATCCTTTTGGTACTATTTCCCGTCCTGAACGCTCGATATTAGAAATTAATATTCCTTTAGTCCATGGTACTTCACTAATAGTTTTTCCAATTAGATTACTATCATTTGATATATTTGTAATTATTTCAACTTCCATTTCTAACTCATTGTCTTTAAGTTTATTGCTTGTAAGTATACGATCTAATAGGTACTCATATACAGGTTTTGTTCCTAATATGTTTGCTGTAAAATAAGCTAATAAACAACATAATGCAATAGGAAGGAAGTAATTTAGTTTTTGAGTCATTTCAAATAATAAAATAATAGAAGTAATAGGACTTCGCACAATGGCAGTTAAGTAACCTGACATTGATAATATAATAAACAATGCAGTATATTTAGCATCAAAAAAATTGCTAAATAGAGCGCCTAACACTGCACCTTGTATAAGTATAGGAAGGAAAATGCCTCCTGCAACTCCTGAAGTGAATGACACTAATGAGAATAGTGTTTTAATAAAGTATAGGATTAATAAAAATGAGATACTAAATTTATTTTCAATAAGAAATTCTACTAAACTATGCCCACTTCCTAGGACTATTGGATAAACTATAAATAAAATAAATGAAATTATAAATGCAACTTGGGGTCTAAATACTATATTTAGATTTAGTTTTTCATAAATTTTAAATAAAACTTTAATAGTAGTATTATAAAATGTCCCAAAAATACCAAGAAGAATCCCTAAGATAACAACAGCAGGATATATTTCTGGACCTACATAATCTATACTAGGAAAATTAAATATTGGCTTTAAACTAAAAATGTATTGTCCTATTATGTTTGCTACAACTGCCGCGCTAAAGCAACAAATAATAATCTTCTTAGTAATGTTTTTATGAACTTCTTCAATTGAAAATAAAACTCCAGCAAGAGGAGCTCCAAATGCTATAGAAAGACCAGCACTAGCCCCACACGTTATTAAATATTTTTCTTCGACGGGGTTTCTTTTTAAAACTCTTGAAACGAGTTTACCACTCATGGCTCCTAACTGGATAGAAGGCCCTTCACGTCCTAATGATAAACCACCAAGACTGGCAACTAAACCACCGGTAATCTTATAAATAAGGACTCTAAGTGGATTAGAGTCTAATCTACCTATAATCTCTGCAGAAACTTGGGGAATACCACTTCCACTAGCCATCGGCTCTCTTTTTAGTAAAAATCCAGAAATAAGCCCAAGTAAAATAAGGACAATTAACAAAATAACTTTCCAAATAAAGCCCGTTTTAATAAAATCTGCAGTGAAATGAACTATTTTTTCACTTAAACCAATAAGTAACCTATAGCTTGCTCCAACAATACCAGCAAAAATACCGACTAAAATACCGTTAAGAAGTAGAGTTGCTTCTGTTTTAAGATTTTTATTGTCAATATTGTTAATTTTACTGATTTTCATGAAATACCTCCTTTCTAGAAAAATTAGATATCTAACTATTACTATTTTTATTAAATTAGTGATAATAAAAATAAATACTAATATCATTTTACTCCTAATTTTATAAAAAAATCAAAAGATATTTTGTTTCTTTTTAGTACAAATATATAATAAAAATATGTTAAAAATTAAAAAAGTAACAGAAAGGGGTATAGAAATGAATGTATTATTAATTATTTGTGCAATTCTATTAATAATAGTAATCGGACTATACGCATTTTGGCAAAAACTACTAAAAGGAAAACCAGGTCGAGTACCGGGTGCTGAAGTAGAGAAAAAAACTTATGAAGAAGCACTAGTAGTCGATACTCGTTGGAAAAAAGAGTATGATAGGGTTCATGCCATTAATGCAGTAAGTTTACCGATTAAATTATTTAAAGATGGTAGTGATATTCTAGATGATTATAAAGATAAGGATATTATTCTATACTGTGTAGTAGATGTTACTTCACGAAACACAGAAAAATTATTACGTGAAAGAGGATTTACGAAATTACATATAGGTGATGGGGTAAAACAGTATGATTATGGAAAAGCTATATATACAAATGTTTTACTATCTGAGTTTAAATATAGAATTACAAAGACTTCAAAAAAACAATTATTAAATTTAGGAGAAGAAGTATTGTCAGATGACGAAATAAAAGTTTCGCCTAAAGAAATTGATTCAGTTTTAGAAAAACTAGATAAAGATGCTACAATTTTTATCTATAATAATAATCCGGAAGAAAGTAAAGAAGTCTGTAAAAAATTAGGGGAAAATGGCTATACTATTATTAATTTAATAGAACCATTTTATACAAAAAAATATCGTGATGCATTTTATAATCCAAAAGATTATGATGTAAATCCGGTTGAACAAGCTTCTGAGTGTAGCGCTTGAGGTTAGAGATTATTAAAACGATAGGTTATCGTTATTAAAATAAAAAGGGGTTCTTGATTAAGAATTCCTTTTTTCTGTGGTATAATAATATGATAGAATAATTAAAAAGTTGAGGATGAAATTTATGCGAATTTTACACGTCTTAGCACAATTACCAGCAAAAACAGGTAGTGGAGTCTATTTTACAAATGTAATAGAGGGATTAGAAAGCTTTAATCATGAGCAAGCAGCTTTATATGGAACTTCACCCGAACATAATTTTAATATATTAGATACTGTGTATGAAGTAGAGTTCGAAGGGAAAGACTTAGATTTTCCGATTGTTGGTATGAGTGATATTATGCCTTATAATAACACTCTTTATAGAGATATGACTGAGGAAATGATTAATGATTGGCAAAATGCATTTAGAGAAAAATTAATAAAAGCTAAAGAAGAATTCAATCCAGACGTTATTATTACTCATCACTTATGGATGTTGAGTTCAATAGTTTGTGAAATTTTTAATGATAGAAAAATTTTAGGAGTATGTCATAATACGGATATTAGACAAGCTGAGAAAAATCCTGTAATGAAAGAAAAATATGTATTAAACTTAGGAAAACTTGATAAAATATTAGCCTTAAGTAGTGGCCAAATTGATGAAATAGCAAAAGTTTTCAATTATCCTAAAGAAAACATAATAAATATTGGGGCGGGATATAATGAAAAAGTCTTTTTCCCATTAAAAGAGTACCCTAAAAAAGATAAAGTAGAAATTATTTATGCTGGAAAATTTGATGAGTCAAAAGGATTTTTTGAATTAATTAAAGCATTTAGAATATTAGAAACAAAGGTTGATAATGTTGAAATAGAGTTAATTGGTAACTTGAAAGAACAAGATAGGGATAGAATAGAGAGTTTAGTTGGGGATTCAAAAAATATAAATATATATAATGTCATGGATCAAGTTCATCTTGGAGAAATAATGCGTGAGAAAGATATTTTTATCCTACCGTCATACTTTGAAGGACTAGGGCTTATTGCTGTAGAGGCATTAGGTAGTGGATTAAGAGTAGTTGCTACTGAAATAGAAGGGTTAATTGAGTTTTTAGGTGATAAAATTAACAACTCAGATATCATAGAATATATAGCTATGCCAACTATTTATGATACGGATAAAGCAGTAGAAGAAGAGAAACCTGCTTTTATTGAAAGAATAGTAGAAGCATTAGAATTAATGATAAAAAGAACAAGAAAACAGCGTGAGATTCCAAAAGAATTAATGGAAGAAATAGAACGTCATTCTTGGAAGAAAAAAATAGAAATAATTCATAATTTATTATAAAAATAATATGTATTAAATGTGAGTGGCTTAATAACATTAATGATATATAAATTAGTGTTTGAGTCACTTCATTTATCGTTATGAAAATTATTTTATAGGAGGAAAAAATGGATAAAATAATTTTATTAGATGGTAATAGCTTAAGTTATCGTGCTTTTTATGCTATGCCCGCTTTGAAAAATAAGAAAGGTTTATATACAAATAGTGTATATGGCTTTACTTTAATGTTAGAAAGAATCTTAGAAGACACAAAGCCTAAGTATGCTCTAGTAGCGTTTGATAAAGGGAAGGAAACTTTTCGTCATAAGAGTTATGAAGCATATAAAGGAACTAGAGATAAAACACCTACTGAATTAGTAGAACAATTTGGATACGTTAGAGAACTAATAGAGTCTTACGGTATTAAATATGAAGAGCACTTCGACTACGAGGCAGATGACATAATAGGTACTTATGCAAAAATTGCTGAAAAAGCTGGATTAGAAGTAATTATAGTGTCAGGAGATAAAGACTTAACTCAACTAGCTAGTGATAATATAACAGTTTACTATACTAAACGTGGAGTTACAGAAATTGATTACTATACTCCAGAGTTTATAAATGAAAAATACGGTTTAACACCTCAACAAATAATCGATATGAAAGGATTAATGGGGGATAAATCTGATAACATTCCAGGTATTCCAGGAGTTGGAGAAAAAACTGCTATAAAACTATTAACTGAATATGAAACTGTAGAAAATGTGCTAGAAAATATTGATAATATTAGTGGTAAAAAATTAAAAGAAAGATTAACTGAAGGTAAAGAAGATGCTATATTAAGTAAAAAACTAGCCACTATCTTTACTGATGTTCCTGTTGATAATAAAATAGAGGACCTTACTTTTAAAGAAAATAGAGAAAAGAAAAAAGAGTTATTTGAGAAATTAGAGTTTGTTTCATTTTTAAGAAAACTATCTCAAGAAAATAGTGTTGAAGATCCAAGTGAAACTGAAACTGGGGAAGAAAAAATTAAGAAAGATTTAGAAATTCAAATAGCTGATAAAGACACTAAATTAGATTTTAAGAATAGTTCATTACATATTGAATGTTACACAGAAGATTATCAAAATTCCGATGTATTAGGTGTTTCAGTATATGTAGGTGATACTGCATATATTTTTAGCGAAGAGAATTTTTTTGATAATAAATATGCCATTGATTATCTGCAAAGCCAGGAAGAAAAAACAGTTTATGATATAAAAAAAATCATTTATATAGCTAAAAAGAATAATAAAAAAATAAATGGGGATGTCTTTGATATTAAGATTGCTAATTATCTAATAGATGTTACATCAAAAAGTGAAATAGATAAAATAGTATTTAATTATCTAGGCGAGATAATTAGTAGTAATGAAGAAATCTATGGGAAAGGAGCTAAACGTTCTTTACCTACTCAAGAAGTTCTAAATTCATATATAGCCAAGATAGCAGCTAGTATTTTAGAAGTTAAGCCTCTAATGATAAAAAGGCTTGAAGAAGAAAATATGCTAGACTTATATAAAAATATTGAAATTAAAGTGGCTAGAGTATTAGCTAATATGGAATTTGAAGGAATCCACGTTAGTAAAAAAGCTTTAGATGAAATGAGTCATGAGTTTGATGAAAGAATCAAAGTCTTAGAAGGTAGTATTTATACTTTAGCTGGTTCAGAATTTAATATAGCTTCACCTAAGCAGCTAGGAGTAGTTCTATTCGAAGACTTAGGGTTACCAGTAGTTAAGAAAACAAAAACAGGTTACTCTACTGCTGTTGAAGTGCTAGAACAGTTACAATATAAACATGATATTATTCCATTAATTATGGAGTATCGTACTTTAACAAAATTAAATTCAACATATGCAAAAGGTTTAGTAAAAGATATTACACGTGAAGGAAAAATCCACACGCGTTATGAACAAACATTAACGCAAACAGGTAGATTATCTTCAGTAAACCCAAATCTTCAAAACTATACCAACAAGAATAGAAGAAGGCAAAAAGATTAGAAAAGCATTTATACCAGCTTCTAATGATAGAGTAATTTTATCTATTGATTACTCTCAAATAGAACTGCGAGTTTTAGCTCACATTGCTCAAGATAAAGGTATGATTGATGCATTTAAACATGATGTAGACATACATACAAAAACAGCAAGTGATGTTAATGGTGTTCCACTAGATGAAGTAACACCGGCTATGAGAAGGGAAGCTAAAGCAGTAAACTTTGGAATTGTTTATGGAATTTCTGACTTTGGTTTATCAAATAACCTTGGAATTACTAGAAAACGAGCGAAAGAATTTATTGAAAAGTATTTAGAAACATTTAAAGGCGTTGATAAATATATGATAGATATAGTGGAATTTGCTAAAGAACATGGTTATGTAGAAACTTTATATAACAGAAGAAGAAGTTTACCTGAAATTAATGCAAAAAATAAAATAATTGCAAATCTTAATGCTCGTATTGCAATGAATACACCTATTCAAGGAACTGCTGCTGATATTATAAAAATAGCAATGATAAGTGCATATAACTACATTGAAGAAAGTAAAGTTGATGCCAAACTATTGTTACAAGTACACGATGAACTAATTTTTGATGTTAGTAAAGATATTTTAGAAGAATTTACTGATAAAATGGTAGCTATAATGGAAGAAGCGGCTAACCTAGATGTTAAGCTAAAAGCTGAAGCTAGTAGCGGAGCTTCATGGTATGATGCGAAATAATTAGCATAGTATAAATATAAAACAGTTCTGTCAAAAGGCGGAGCTGTTTTATATTGTATTAGTCATGAAAAATATTTATGAAAAAAATATAAAAAAATCAAAATAAAAAAATAAAGTAATATTTATGAATTTTTTTTAATTTAATAATTTTAAATTTATTGTAAAAAAACGTATATTTTTAGTTAAGATGATGAAAATAATGAAAAAAATATTACGTATTTAATTATTTAGTATAAAAAAGTTTTTTTACAAAAAAACATTAGAGATTTGTTATAATATAAGATAATACATTATTGAATGTAAATTTAAATTTTAAGGAGATGTTGTTATGAATAACAATCCATTAATTAATGCAAGAGAGCAAATAAAAAAAGTGCTTGCGATATACTAGGTTACAAAGAGGAAGTTTATGAATCGTTAAAAAGATCCTCAAAGATTTATCGAAATTTCTATTCCAGTGAAAAATGGATAATGGTGAAGTAAAAATATTTTAAAGGATTCCGTTCTCAACATAATGATGCGATAGGACCAACAAAAGGAGGACTTCGCTTTCACCCATTAGTAACAGGAGATGAAGTTAAAGCATTATCAATTTGGATGACATTCAAATGTGCAGTTGCTAATTTACCATACGGTGGTGGTAAAGGTGGGATTATCGTTGATCCTAAAGAACTATCAAAAGGTGAATTAGAAAGATTATCACGTGGATATATTCGCGGATTATACAAATACTTAGGAGAAAAACAAGATGTTCCAGCTCCAGATGTTAATACAAATGGTCAAATTATGTCTTGGATGATAGATGAGTATAATGTATTGACTGGTGAGCAGGGAATTGGTACATTAACAGGAAAACCACTAGAATTAGGTGGTTCATTAGGAAGAACACAGGCTACAGGTCATGGTGTTGCATTATCAGCAAAACTAGCATTAGAAAAATTAGGTAAAACAGCAGAGGGTGCTAAATTTGCTGTACAAGGATTCGGTAATGTAGGAAGTTATACAGTAGATACAGCCATAAAATATGGAGCTACAGTCGTTGCAGTAACAGAACGTGATGATGATGGAGTTCAATATGCGGTATATCGTGAAGAAGGACTATCATACGAAGAATTACAAAATTGTAAAGATACTAAAGTTAGATTCCATACACTACCAAATACAAAACGTTTAACATTAGATGAATTCTGGGCTCTTGACGTAGATGTATTATGCCCTTGTGCTTTAGAAAATGCTATTGATTCTCATGAAGCAAGCTTAATTAAAGCGCCTATTGTTTCAGAAGGTGCTAATGGACCAGCTACTCTTGAAGGAGATAAAGCTTTACAAGAAAAAGGTATTGTTGTAATTCCAGATATTCTAGCTAATAGTGGTGGTGTTACTGTATCATACTTCGAATGGGTTCAAAACTTACAAGGATACTATTGGAGTGAAGAAGAAGTTGTTGAAAAACAAGATAAAGTTATGACAAAAGCATTTAATGATATTTGGGAAGTAAAAGAAAGATTTACTATCCCAATGAGAAAAGCAGCTTATGTAAACTCTATTGAAAAAATTGTAAAAAATATGAGATTAAAAGGTAGATTAAGCTAACTAAATTTTTTATTAACTTTATAATAAGAGAGTGACTTGAATTTCAAATTCAGGTCACTCTTTTTATAATTAGTTATTCTTTTTATTTCTATATAGCATTAAGGCTATTAAACCTAATGCAGCAATTGCAGTGAATGAAGTAGTGTTAGTTACCCCAGTTTTTGGTAAAGCTTTAACAGTAGAGTTATTTTTTGCTTCTACTTTACTAAATTTAGGATAATTGCTAACAATATTTTTCTCTACTTTAGAAGTATCAGAATTAGCTGATGATTTAGCACTATTTAGATTTAAAATAGGTAATTCTTCAACTACAGGAGCATAATTAGGTGTATTATATTCAAATTTAGTATTATAATCATTAACACCTATTTTATTTCCATTTTCAGACAATGCAGTATTTCTGATGCTTGAATTCATAACAAATTGTTTATTATCTTGGAATAATTGTCCCATTTCAAGTAATATTTTCTCAGAATTATTTCTACCTGCGAACATAACACCTAGCGGTAAATTATTTTCATTTTTATATACAGGTAGAGAAATAGACGGGTTACCTGTAAGGTTGAATAACCATGTGAAAGGAGTTCTCTTCATCATAGGCTCCCATTGTTTCACTAATAGATCAAATCTCTCTTTAGGGTCTTTGATACTATTAATGTTATATAATTTTTTCTCAACTTCTGAATCTACATAAGGATCAATGCTTTTATCGTTAGAAGGTGCAGTTACCGCATTAGTAGCCATTAAGAATAAATCATATTTTTTGTAGAAATCATCCATTTGTTTTAAATAAGTGCTAGCTGGTTTAGCAGAAGAAATATCAGTATTACCTACCACTTTTCCTTTTGTGATAGTTGATGTTCCAAGAGCATAAGTTGCAGGATCAAGTTCATATTTTGTTGTCTCATTTACAAGTTTTGCTGCTTGGGCGTATGCACCACCTATAGCACCAACAGTATATGTTCTGATTCCTTCATATCCATCAACAGGAAACTCATTAACTTCTTCAACTTCAAAACCTTGAGCTTTTAAGAAGTCCACAGCTTTTAGAACTGCCTTTTTACCGTCTTCACTTAATTCAACATCTTTAAGTGGGGTTTTAAGAGTATAGGCTACTTTTAGTTTTTTTAAGTCGCTTGGTACTTCTTCAAGTGTTTTAGGTTTATTAATCTTAGTTTTATCGAAGTAAACTTTAGCATCTTCAATAGTTTTAACAAGAGGGAACTTAACTACATGTCCTGTTGGTTTCAATCCAATTAAACCAGTCCAAGAAGCTGGAATACGAATAGATCCTCCAGCGTCACTAGCACTGGCAATTGGGAACCATACCACTAGCTACAGCACCAGCACTTCCTCCTGAAGAACCTCCAGTATTTCGTGATGGGTCAGCAGGGTTTCCAGCAGGTCCAAATAATTTAGAATCTGTAATATTTCTAGTTCCTAGCTCAGGATAGTTAGTTTGACCTAAAATAACAAATCCTAATTTTCTGAATTCTTTTGCTACCATTAAGTCGTTTTTTGATACTTTCCCCTTGTTAAAGTAAACACCATTTGATGCATCACCATTTTTGATTTGATCTAGACCTTTAATAAGTGTAGGCACACCTAAAAATGGTTGTTCATCCCAGTTAACAGGGTTAGAAGAAGCTGTTCCTGCTTTTATTCGACTATCGATTTCCTTAGCATCAGAATATGCTTGTTCTTTAATAGCTGTTGGAATTTTTCCGTTTTCTGTTGTCAGTACAGCATTAAGTTTTGGATTTTCTTGATCAATAGTTTTATATGCAAGGTTTACTAGTTCTTCACTAGTTACTTTTTTCTCACGAATTAATTGAGCTAGCTCTAGGGCACTTTTTTGTTTGTACTCAGAAACAGTCATAGGAATTTTATTACTAATTTCCTTAGGTTCCTTTTGGAAAGTTGGTTGAGCGGCTGGTTGAGTAGCTGCAACTGTAGTACTTTCATCACTTGCTTTAGCGTTATTGTCTGCAAATATTGGGAACATTGCTGCTGTTGTAAATGCAGGTATAAGTACGTATTTTAATTTGTTTTTTTTCATTTTATGCTCCTTAAATGTATATAGAAATATTTTCTAGTTTGTATTATACTCCTGAAAAATAATGTAATCAAGGAAAATGTTTTCAAAAAGAAAAAGAGGAGGTGAGGGACACCTCCCCTTTTAAAAAGTATAGATTATTTATATCCTTTAAGAGCATTCATACGAGCTTCTGATTGCCCTTTAGCATCTTTTTTCTCACCTTTATAAACCGCAGTTTCCCATGATCCGTACATAGGGTTAGGGAAGATAATGAATTTTTCACCAAATTCACCTTTTAATTCTTCGTATAGTTTTTCTCTATCAGTTTCTGAAGTTTTAGAGAAGTCAGCGAAGTCTACTAGATTATCTCCAAATAGCATAATTAAATTAGTATGTTTCATAACTTCTTGACGACGTGGTTCTTTAGATTTATCTCCCTCTTTTTTAAACATTAAATGATCACGTCCTTGAACAGGTAGGCCTTGTTCTTCAAGATTTTTAATAGTTGCATCTATTTGAGAATCAGTTCTATCAGAGATGTAGTAGATTTGAACTTTATTTTTATCAGCGAATTGAAGGAATTCTTTAGCTCCTGCAACTGGTTTTGCAGCTGCTTTTTGAACCCATTCATCCCAATCTTTGGCGTTAAATGCAGTTCCATCTTTAATGTTTTGAACTTGATATGGAGTATTGTCTAGTACAGTTTCATCTAGGTCTAAAACAATTGAGTATGGTTTTTCTGAAGGTGTTTTTAAATATTCTTTTAACTTAGCTGTTGCTATGTTATAACCTTGTTGGTATAGTGCATCTACTTCTGCAGCATTTTGATACCACAGAGTTCCCATAGTGTTTTCTCTAGATCTTAGTTCATCGTAAGAAAGAGTAATCTTGTTATCAGAATTTTTATTTTCTTCTTTTGAACTACTTTCTGATTTTTGTGCACATCCAGTTGCTAAAACAACAGATGCTAATAATGATGTCATAGTGACAACAACTTTTTTTCTTTTCATAGTTAGTTATTAACTCCTTTTTATGTTATCTAATATTAAGTATAGAACATGAAAATACAAAAATCAAGCCCTTTCAAAAGTTAAGAAACAAAAAAATATTTTAATATAAAAACTTTATTTAAAAATATTAGCAATACAAAAAAATTTCCCTTATAATAAAAAGGTTTTTAAATTTCGATGAAAAAAATATAAATTTTTTTATTTCATAAATATTTATATCATAAAAAGTCTATAATTTAAGTTTTAAGATATTGAAATTACTATTTTGATATGATATACTGTGTTTAGGTGTTTTGAAACGCTTACTATAAGTTTGCTTATAGAATGTACATTATGAATTTAAATAAAATTAAAAAGTTTATTTTACTATAAAAACGTGATTTAATCAAAATGAATTTTTAAGAAACTTATAGTAATAAAATAAATTTTTAGGGGGAAAAAACACATGACAATAAAAGTTGCTATTAATGGTTTTGGTCGAATTGGGAGATTAGTCTTGAGACAGATACAAGCGCAACATGCTGATGATATCGAAGTTGTTGCAGTAAATAGATCAAGAATGAGACCAATTAATCAGATAGTATATTTATTAAGATATGACACAACACAAGGAGCTTTTCCAGGAACTGTAGAAGAGGGAGAAGGAGCATTTATAGTTAATGGAAAAGAAATTAAAGTATTTGGGGAACCAGATCCAGAAAATCTTCCTTGGAAAGAGTTAGGTGTTGATATCGTATTAGAATGTAGTGGTAGATTCAATAGTAAAGAAAAAGCTGAAGCACATATTAGAGCTGGAGCTAAAAAAGTACTATTATCTGCACCAGGTGGTAATGATGTAAAAACAATAGTTTATAATGTTAATCATGATATATTAACAGGGGAAGAAACTGTTATTTCAGGTGCTTCTTGTACAACTAACTGTTTAGCTCCAATGGCAAAAGTATTACATGATAATTTTGGTATTGTTCAAGGATTAATGACTACAATTCATGGTTATACTGGAGATCAACATACTTTAGATGGTTCTCATAATAAAGGAGACTTTAGAAGAGGACGTGCAGCTGCAGAAAATATTGTACCTAATACAACAGGTGCAGCTAAAGCAATAGGGCTAGTAATTCCAGAATTAAATGGTAAATTAGATGGTGCTGCACAACGTGTACCAGTACCAACAGGTTCATTAACAGAATTATTCGCTAATGTTGAGAAAAAAGTAACTGTTGAAGAAATCAACGAAGTTATGAAAAAAGCAGCAAATGAATCGTATGGTTATACAGAAGACCCTATAGTTTCATCTGATATTATAGGTATGAGTTATGGATCATTATTCGATGCTACTCAAACTAAAGTAATAGGTTTAGGAGATAAACAATTAGTAAAAGTTGTTGCATGGTATGATAATGAAATGTCATATACAGCACAACTAATAAGAACATTAAAAACATTTTTGTAAAATTAGTTAAATAATAAAAAAATTAAGAGAGAATGATAATCTAAATAAAAAAGATTATCATTCTTTTTTTAAAATTAATATAATTTTTATTTTTCTAAATATATTGATAATAAAAATATATTTATGTATGAGATATCTATGCAATGATTATTTATATAAAAAAATAAAAAAATATTATATATATAATGATTTGAAAAAAACATATAATAAAAATTACGGAAACTTTTTGAAATCACTAGTATTTTAGTGTATTATAAAAACATATAAAAATATAATTAAGGAGATAATTAGAGTGACATAAATAAGGGAAAAACAACTAAGATAAAAAAATATGATTTAGGGGTAAAAAAATATTTTTCATATTATTTTTTTATAATGGGGTGAAAAAGATGACTAGAAAATCATTGTTGAAATTATCAACTGGAGTAATTTGTGGTGTATTAGTTTTATCTGGAATAACGCAGTTAGATAAGGTTAACATCCATGCTAAGGAAAGAATTGAAGTAGAAGTAAACCAAGATGCACAGGTTAGAATTATAGAGAACGATGAGGGTGCTATACTTGAAATAAAAGCTATTAAAGACATAAAAAATATTGATGTAAAAATAACATTAGATGGCAAAAAAACTATAAATTATCATATTGATAAACTATCAGCAGGAGAAATAGAGCAAAAGGAAATATCTAAAGATGAATTTGAAAAGATAAAAAAATATAGGGTATTACCTAATACATCTATTGTTAGAAAATCTTTGCAAAAAAGTGCAATAGTACATGATACTATATTTAATGTTAAAGTAGCTTATGATATAGAAGAAGCAGAAACAACATCATCACAAACCGAAAATAATAATGGATCAACAAGACAAAAGGCAAAATTAGATTTCTTGGTATTAACTAGTGCAAATAAACCAATTTCTGATACATTAACATTTAAGTTTGTTAATAAAAATCATCCGGAAGAAGTTGTTGAGATAACATCAAAAGATGGTATGTTAACTAGTTCTCAACTATATACAAATGAAGAATATAATATATCTATAAAAGATAATAAAAAAAGTATTCATTTGATCCAATAGATGTAGTACTTAAAAAAGAAGAAGGTTATTTTATTCTATATAATGCAAAATCAGAACGTATTATAAATCATTTAGATTTAAAATCTAAAAAAGAGAGCACTACTTCAACAAGTAAAAATTTATCTTTAGATAGTATATCTGCAAAAGTAGTAGATAAGAATAATCAAGTATTAGAAAATGTACCATTTAGATTATTTGAATTTGATGGAAATATACCTACTATTGTTAAACAACCAAAAACTTCAAAAGATGGTATAGTAGCATTTAAATCCAGCTGATTTAAAACCTAATAAGAAGTATGAACTGCGTATAGAAAAAAGGGATACTGCATTCAGTAGAGATAGCTTAGTATTTGAAACTGATGATAAGGGACGAATAATTAGTATCGATAATAAAAATGTTACAGAAAAGACATCAGATGTTGTAGAATTTAAAGAAGAAGTAAAAAATGACCAAAATGTGAAGATAGTAAAATCACATTTTAGAGTTGTTGATGAAAAAGGTAATCCAGTGGAAAATGTTGAATTATCTGTAAGTGGAATCAGAACAAAGATTACAACCTTGAAAAATAGTAAATCAAATAAAGATGGTATAGTGTCATTGGATTTAGAAGGAAAAGTAAATGGAGTTGAGTATATTGTTAATGTTTCGAAAAATGATCAATTCAACTGGGAATTTAAACCAGATTCAGTAAATGTAAATGTATCAGAAGAGGGAGTAGTTACCTATGGTAAAGCAACTAGCTATGATACTTATAATTATGAAGGTAAAAAGATACCAGTATTTGTAGTTAAAAAAGTTGATTTAAATTATCTGAAGTCGGATTTAGCAAATAAAATAAAAGAAGCTGAAGAAGCATTGAAAATTAGTGATTCAAAAGAACTACGTAACTTAGTTGCATCAGCAAAAGAAGAACTTGCTAAACCAGAAACATTACCACTATATGTAAATGGCTATTTAAAAGATTTAGAAAAAGAATTATCAAAAATTAAAAAAAGTACTGATTCTACAAAGGAAAAAGAAAAGGAAACTGTTAAAATAGGTACTATTTCACAAATGGTAGTTATGAATAATAATCAACCAGTACTTGATGAATTAGAGTTTGAGCTAGTAAATAAAAAGAATCCTAAGGATGTAACAGTATTAAAGAGTTCTCAGAGTATGTTATCTAATATTAAGGTTAAACTAGGAGAGGTCTATACTTTAAAAGTAAAAAACAATAAAAAATATATATATCAACATGATATAGAAATTCACGATGAGGATGGGGAAGCTGTTCCGTTTGTGCCAGGAACAGAGGAGCCACTTTTTGAAATTAATCTAGTTAAAAAGTAGAATATTATAGATGTTTTAACATATATGAAATAAATTAAAGAACACAAAATAATAGGAGTTTATAAGGGATGAAAAAAAGTATATTTATGAGAAAAGAATTATTTTCAATTAGAAAAATTAGTGTGGGAGTTGCTTCAGTAGTTATTGGAGCAAGTATATTCGGCGTAGCACAGCCATTAGAAAAAGTTCAAGTTCAGGCAAAAGATGAAATTAGAGCGGAAGCAACTCAAGATGTAGATATAAAAATTACTGAAACTGATAATGGAGCAGTAGTAGAAATGACAGCTATAAGAGATGTAGCTAATGTGGATATAAAAATCACATTGGGAGGAGTAGTAGTTACTACATATCATATAGATAGCTTAAAAGCAGGACAAACGGTAAGAAAAGAATTGACAAGAGAACAACTTGAACTTGTAAAAGAGCAAAATAAGTAAAAAAATAAAAACTTTACCTAATACTTCTGTAGTAAGAAAAAGTGTATCAAAATCAGCTGCTGTAATGGGAAGTGAATTAAAAGTTATAGTTTCATATGATATTGAAGATAATTCAAATTCTGAATATAAACTTGATAAAAAACAAAATGCTTCATCTAACATAATAAAAACAGAAGAAAAGAAAAAAGATTCAAACGATTTTGAAGAAACTAAAAAACCAGAAGAGAATAAAGAAAATCCAAGTAATCTGACTGAACCAACAAAGTCGGAAGAGAATAAACAAAATCCAAGTAATCCATCTGACCCAACAAAGCCGGAAGAGAATAAACAAAATCCAAGTAATCCATCTGACCCAACAAAGCCGGAAGAGAATAAACAAAATCCAAGTAATCCATCTGACCCAACAAAACCAGAGGAAAACAAAGAAAAACCAAGTAATCCATCTGAACCAACAAAGCCAGAAGAAAATAAACAAAATACTCCAGAAGAAAAGCAAGAAAATAAAATTGTTAAGTTTGAAGATGAACATCTGAAACAAATACTTCTTAAAAAATTAAAAGATTATAATGGAGTAGATGAAGAAGATGATGGATTGGCAGGAGAATACAATATAAAAATTAAAGATAAAAACTATAGAAAAGATAAAAATGATACTGAAATTTATGAAAAAGATATGGAGCAACTGGAATCATTTGCTATAAGAGGATTTGATGAAGAAACATTTGAACCATTTGAAGGAGATCAACAAATTAAAAGTTTAGTTGGTTTAGAAAAAGCTATTAACTTGAAGCAGTTAACAATTTCAAACAACTGGGAAGATTCAAGTGGCTCTTTAAGAGATATATCTCCATTAAGAGGACTAACTAAGTTAGAATTATTAAGACTGTCACATAACGATATAATTGATATATCGCCATTAGAAGGATTAACAAACTTAAAACATTTATTTATTTCACATAACCAAATTGAAAAAATAGATGCAGTTAGAAATCTAACGAATTTAGAGTCACTAGACTTGGCTAGAAATAAAGGTTCAAAGAGAATAAGCGACATAACACCTATTGAAAATTTAACTAAGTTAAAATTACTAGGTTTATCAGATGCTAATGTGCCTGATATTTCTGTATTGAAGAATCTAGTACATTTAGAAACATTTATGTCAATAGTAGTAAAATAAAAGATATTTCAGTACTAAAAAATGCTAAAAATCTAGAAATACTTTATTTAGATGATAACCAAATATCTGATGTATCAGTAGTTAAGGATTTTGTCAAACTTAAGGAATTATATTTAAGACACAACAATATTTCGGAGATTGATGTAAGTAAATTAAGTAAATTATCAGATTTTAATGTACAAGGAAATAAAATAAAAGACTTCTCTTCATTGGAAAAAGCAAAATCACTTAAATATGTAAACATATCAAAACAAACTATTGATTTAAACAAAGAGTATGATGTTAAAGGTGGTTCTGTAGAAATTGATATGCCGATTATAGGTCTAAAAGCTCAAGTTAAAGAAGGAACTATAAAAGTAACTTCAAACAATGATAAAGTAACACCAACTTATGATGAAAAAAATGATAAGATTCTTCTAAATGTAGCAAAAGATCTTGTTAATACACAATTATCATTTAATCTAAAAGTTCTATATGTTGATAAAGAAGACTATAAATCTGAAGAAACTGATATAGAAGTTAACAACATAAAATTAAATGTAAAAGAGGGGGATGTTACACTTAAAGATTTACGTAGTAAATTAGAGGAATTAGTAAAACGTGAATTAAGAACTGAAGAAGGTTATATTGCTAATCAAGGAAATCAAATAGAAAATAATGCATGGATAACTGCTAAAACAGATGCTGAGAAAGTATTGAAAAATGATGCAGCCACTAAAGAAGAATTAGAAAATACTATTAAAAATTTAGAAGGAAAAATATTCAATGCAACTCTAGGAAGTGAAAAAGTTAAAGTTGAAAAGCTTATAAGAGAAGAAAATAAACTAGAATTAATTCCACAATTAAGAAAAGCAAAGACTCTAGAAGAAGTTAGAAAAATAAAAGATTCATTGAATAAAAAATCATCAGAAGTAACTCCGGATAAATCAGAAACAAAACCTGAAGTAACTCCAGAGAAACCAGAAACAAAACCTGAAGTAACTCCAGAGAAATCGGAAACACCAAAATCTGAAGAAAATACGCCAGGGCAGACGGATAATAATAAAAAGCAGTTAATTACAACAGTAAGAGAGGGAATAGTTCAAGATAAATTACAAGGTAAAGGTGGATTACTCTTAGTAGATATAGAAGGCACAAACTTAAATCCGGATAATTTAGGGTTAAATATATATGCCAATGGTAAGAAAATTGAAAATATATCAATAACTAAATTCCCAGGAGCTACTGATAAAAAAGTAAGTTATTCACTAAATATTCCAAAAAATATTTCTAAATCAGAATTATCTTATAAATTTATAGCAACTATAGACGGAAATGAAACAGACAAGTCTTTTGAAAAACTTCAAGAAAAGTTTGTAGCAGATGCAAAAATAAAAAATTATGAATTGAAAAATGAAGTTATTTCTGTAAAAGGAACAGGAACACTGGTAATAAAAGGAGATGACTTGAATCCAGGCAATGTAAAGGTTAGAGTTTTTGATGCAGATGCTGTTGAAGAAAATTCAGATGTAACAGCGAATGTTATTTATGAAAAACAAGGTGATGATCTTTTAGCAAAAATTACATTTCCAGAAAATTCAACATTAACTTCAAAATCATACAAAGTAAAACTGTATGCCAATGGAAAAGAGATTAATGTATTAACTCTGGATGATAGAGATCGTAGAGATAAACCGACATTTACAGTTTTAGGGGAAAAACAAGATAAATCTAAACCAGTACTATCTAATGCAACAATAACATCATATAGAACAAGTGGTACAGGTGCTGTTAATGACGGTGTTGAAAAAACAGAAACAACTGTTGCTTCAAACCAAGTTAGTAAAAAAACAGAGGTTCATTTATACGGAGCAAATCTTAATGAAGTAAAAACAAAAGTTAAGATAGTTGACCAAAATGGTATAGAATGGCCAATAGAAGGATCTGAGAGTGAACTTATTAAAATGGTTCTAGCAGGGAAAAGTGGAGTAAATAATGGAATAATGGGTAATGGAACATTCCAGATTGCGGAGATAATATTACCAGGAAATCTTAACAAAACAATGATGTTTACTTATACTTTTGCAGTTGATGGTATAAATTTTGATACTTCAAAACAAGTTCGTGCTATTGTAGAAAATACTGATGGATTAACATCTACTGAAATAAAAACTGTAACATTGAAATATCAAGATGAAAGTGGACATAAGATTTCAGAAGATAAAATATTAAAAGCATATGGACATTTCCCAATATCTGTAGGTAAAGAGGATATAAATGATTATACTTTTGTAAAAGTTAATGGTGCTGAATCTTTATCTAGTAAGATAGGAGATAGAACAGAAATAACTTATGTTTATAAAAAATCTGAAGGTGCCACAGTAGAAGAAGATAAACCAAAAACAGAAAAACCTAAAAATGAAGAAAGCACAGAGAAAAAAGAGGATAATGCAGATGTAAATCAATTAAAATCTAAGCTGCAAGAATTAATAGCACAAGATATAACAAAAAATCAGAATTATAAAATGCAAAATACACCTCAAGAAAAAGCATGGCAAAAATCAAGAGAAAATGCTGAAAAATCATTAACAAAACAAGATGTGAGTAAAACAGAATTAGAACTTAGAATTTCTAAGTTAGAAAAAGCAATACAAAATTTAACTGAGGGTAATATTGAGAAAAATAAAGATTCTAATAATACAGAAGTCAATAAATCAGTGGATAATTCAAAAATAGACGATGCTGAACAACTATTATCTGTAAAAAAAGTAGCTAAAGAAAAAGTAGTTAATTCTGAATTTATTCAAGATAAAAATCCATATATAAAAAGAATAAATGCAGCTACTAGTGTAGAAGCTCTAAACATTATAATAGGTGAAATAGAAAATTTAAATAAAGGAAAAAAAACTACAGAAAGTAGTCAATCTTCTAGAACAAAACCTAATGAAGAATTAAAACTAGCATTGCAAAACTTGGTTAATAATGATATAACTACTAATGCTAAGTTTAAAAATGCAAGTCCAGAACTGCAAACACAATGGAAAAGAGCTAGAGCATTAGCTAAAAAATTGCTAAATGATGATAGTACTACCAATGAGCAACTTCAAAACCAAATTCAAATTCTAAATCAAGCAACACAAGCTATAATAGGTTAGACAAAGTAGGGGAGTATAGATTACTTCCCTACTATTTTTAATGGCTTAAGCCAGTTGAGGAGGCGAAGTCTCCGAAACAAAAAACCACTCGCTATGCGGGTGTGAGATAAAAGTTAAACAATTGAAAAATCATCCTTTCTTGATAAAATAAGAGTAGTTCAAGCTCTAAAAAAAGAAAGGATGATTTTATAATGGCCAATAAACATAATAGTTTATCGCATACAAAGTGGTTGTGTAAATACCATATTGTATTTATTCCTAAGTATAGACGAAAAATTGAATTTAATCGATATAAACGAGATATAGTAAACATAATACAAAGATTATGTAAATATAAAAGGATAGAAATAATAGAAGGGCACATAATGCCAGATCATATACATTTGCTTCTGTCAATTCCACCAAAATATAGTGTTTCAAGTATAATGGATACTTGAAAGGAAAAAGTTCATTGATGATATCTGATATGCATTCAAACTTGAAATACAAGTATGGGAATAGAAAGTTTTGGGCAGAAGGATATTATGTAAGTACAGTAGGACTGAATGAAAGTACGATAAGGAAATACATCAGGGAACAAGAATCGCATGATATTGCAATGGATAAGTTGACAACAAAAGAATATACAAATCCATTCGGGAATAAGAAAAAATAAATATACCCGTTTAACGAGTAGTGGGCGTCAAAATACAATAGGGCTTGAACGAATGTGAAAGCCAGCGCCTTGAGGTACGTGTTAGTAACAAAGGGTTATATCCACAGAGAAAACCACCCCTGAAAAGGGGTGGTAATTATTTATCAGATTTGATTAATCTGAGGACACGATCAAAATAAGAGTTGTTTTTTTCTAATTTTTCTTTTGTTTCTCTCACCTGAACGGGTTCGTCTGTGATTATACCGTTCGCAGGGCTTTGTAAATATTTAGTAATTAAACTAGGATCATTTATTGTCCAAACATAAACACTTTTATTTTGAGATTTTGCTTGTTCCACTAGAGTATTACTAAAAGAAAAATCTTCTATAGCAAAAAAGTCAACATTATTATTAGAAAATTTACCAAACTGGAATGGTATTATATATCCTGTTTCTAGTTGAGGGGCTTTAGATTCTAATTCTTCCATAACTTTTAAGTCTAAAGACATATATTTATAATTGTTTTCTATATCTAACTCTTTCACCTTTTCTATAAATATATCAACATAGTTATTTGGTTCACCACCATGAGGTTTTAACTCGACAACAAGTTTTATATTTAGTTCTTTAGCTCTTTTTACATATTCTTCAAAAGAGGGAATCTTACTTGTATGACCAGATTGGGAAATAGGTAAGCCCACTAATTCATTATATGTCATATCTTGAACTTTTTATTTATACCTGCAAGACGTTTTAAATTATAATCGTGCATTACTATAAACTTATTATCTTTTGTCATAAGAACATCCATCTCAACATAATCGACTCCAGCTTTAACCGCAGCTTCTAATGCTTCAATAGAATTTTCTACTCCTTTTTCAACATAACCTCTATGGGCAATTGTTTTTATATTATTATTTACTCCATTAGAGTATAAAGTGAAGCCATTGAAAACAATTATACCTAAAACTAAAAGTGTTGATAAGAAAAGAAGGACTCTAGATTTTTTCTTATCTTCTTTTTTATTTATAATTAATTCCTTAGATATTTGATTTTCTTCTATTAACACTGTGATAATTGCCGTTATACTCGTTACTTTAGAAAGGGCTCCAAAGAAAAAGACAGTTGTGCTTAGAATAGTAAAGAATAATGTTTCAATAATAAAGTTATTACCCTTTGGATCAATAAAGGCTAAGAAAGATGTTATTAAACTTAAAGTAAATAATGAAATTGTAGCATAAATTAATTCGAATATACCTATAGTAATAAAGAATTTCAACTTACCTTTTTTTGTAAGTCTCCAACTTTCCTTTATACTATCTAAAATTTTCTTGTCTCCTATGGCTGTAAGAGGTAGTATGAACATTAACCTAATATAGATATATGTAGCGACAACAACAACAACTGATAAAAATCAAACTGCCAGAATTAGATTTAGAAAGCTCATCAGTAATAAATTTAGGAATATAGAAATTTTTGTGAAAGTATAGATTTTTATTCCAATATTAGCAACAGGAATAGATAAAAATAAAATAACCGATAAAAAAATATAATCTGTATACCGATTAAATTTTTCATTTTCTTCCACGCATTACTAGCGATATTACGAATAGAATAGGTGCTCTCTACTAATTGACCGTAAATAGTAAAGGTTAATGTAGAAAATTCTATAAACATAAAAAACGCTGCAGTAAGAATTAAAACTATAAGTAGTATAAAACTAATAGGGTTTGAAATAATATGATAAATATTATTTTTATCTAGATTGTCTTCTCCAGCAAAATTTAAAGCTAAACGAAATATATTGGAAATTAACCAAACACCAGCTAGCAAAGTTAATTGTAATACAGTAGCAACAGCAAGATAGGTTGATTTATTTTTATAGATATTAGTCCAAATCTTACCAAAAAGCCGTAGAATAGAGATTTTCATTGTATATCCTTTCGTTATGTAGTTTATAAAGCTGCTATGATTATACCAAAGTTAAAATCCTATAAGCAAGAAATATACTATTTTAAAAAACAAAAATAAAAAATTAGGTAACGTTACTTTTTCTATTGACAAATGATTCGAAGTGATATAGAATATAAAAAGTAACGTTACCTTTTGTATTTTATCGGTTGTTACCGAAGTGTTATTATTAAAAATTAAGAAAATAAAAAAAGGAGAAAATATAATGGATTTAAAAAAAGTTGTTAATGAAGTTGTAGAACACAGTGGTGGCGAAAGCAACATTCGTAGTGTGGTTCACTGTGCAACACGTCTTCGTTTAGAATTAAATGATGAGGAAAAATATGATAAAGATAAGTTAGAGGATATTGAAGGAGTTAAAGGTGTATTCTTTAACAATGGTCAACTTCAATTAATCTTCGGAAGTGGTTTAGTACAACAAGTGTATGCTGCATATAATGAAGCTTATAAAGGCAATAATGTTAATAGTGAAGAAGATTCTTCAGATACAGTAAAAAAAGCAAAAGGAAATCCTATACAACGTTTTGTTAAAATGTTAAGTGATATCTTTGTACCAATCATTCCAGCAATTGTAGCTGGAGGGTTATTAATGGGGATTAATAACGTATTAACATCTAAAGATTTATTCTATGCAGGTAAATCAGTTATTGAAGCAAACCCAAGTATTGCCGGACTTGCTGACATGGTTAACGTTTTTGCTAATGCACCGTTCGTATTCTTACCAGTACTAATTGGTTTCTCTGCAACTAAGCGTTTTGGTGGTAACCCATATCTTGGAGCAGCGCTTGCTATGTTAATGGTTCACCCAGATATTATGAATTTCTATGTATTTGGTAAATTAGATCCAGCTACTAATCAACTTTTAGCGCCAGCTGTTGATATTGTTAACCAAAGTGGACAAGCTGTAGAAGGTTTACAAAAAGTAACAACTCTACAATATTGGGATGTATTTGGATTTAAGATTGCAAAAGTTGGGTATCAAGGTACAGTATTACCTATTCTAGCAGCAGCATGGCTTCTTGCGACTATTGAGAAATTTTTACGTCGTGTAACACCATCATGGTTAGATAACTTAACTACACCGTTAATTTCATTATTCGTAACTGGATTTGTAACATTTGCATGGATGGGGCCAGTTCTTCGTGAAGCAGGTACTCTACTTGGAGAAGGATTACAATGGCTATACACTAATGGTGGATTTGTTGGAGCTGGTATTTTTGGTCTATTATATGCACCAATCGTTATTACTGGACTTCACCAAAGTTTCGCAGCTATCGAAACTCAATTATTAGCTGCAACAGGATTAACATTTATTTTCCCTATCGCATCTATGTCTAACGTAGCTCAAGGGGCAGCAGTTTTAGCAGTATTAGTATTCTCTAAAAACACAAAAATGAAATCAATTTCTTCAGCATCAGGTATTTCTGCATTACTAGGTATTACAGAACCAGCGATGTTCGGGGTTAACTTAAGACTTAAATATCCATTCTACGGAGCTATAGCAGGTAGTGCTGTTGGTAGTGCATGGATTGGATTCAACAAAGTATTTGCATCAGCTTTAGGTGCAGCAGGGCTTCCAGGATTTATCTCAATTCCTGCAAACCACTGGTCAGTATTTGCTATTGGTATAGCATTATCATTCATCGTAGCATTCTCAGTAACAGCATACTTCTTCAAAACTAAGAAAGAGCTTGTAAATGCTAGCTAATAATTGGAAACAAAATCTTCATTTAGAACCAGAAAAAGGTTGGCTAAATGATCCAAACGGACTAGCTTATTTCAAAGGTAAATATCATATATTTCATCAGTACTCATATGAAGTAAATGGTGGGTTAAAACTATGGTATTACTACACAAGTAAAGATCTTATAAAATACGAAGATCTTGGCGTATTCTTAACACCAACAATAGAAGAAGAAAAAAGTGGTGTTTATTCTGGAAGTGCCAATATAGAAGGTGATAAGTTAGTTTTCTATTACACAGGAAATGTGAAATATAAAGGAGATTATGACTACGTTCATGCTGGGCGAGGTCATAATACCATATCATTCTCAACAGAGGATGGAGTAAACTTTACTGAGAAAAAATGTCTGTTGACGACAGATGATTATCCTAATATGTCAAATCATGTTAGAGATCCAAAAGTATTTGAAAAAAATGGTAAAAACTATCTAGTGCTTGGAGCTAGAGATAGTAATGATTATGGATGTCTATTAGTATACGATAAAGATACTTTAGAGCCTTATAAAACTATTTATTCTGAGAAGAATCTAGGTTTCATGTGGGAATGTCCAGATTATTTTGAAGTAGATGGAAAAGAAATCTTTATGTTCTCTCCACAAGGAATTTCGAGAATGTATCCTAATTTTGAAAATATGTATCAAATTGGATACTCAATTGTAGAAGAAGGAATAGAGAATGTAGAAAGATTAAATAACTTCAGCCTATTAGATTACGGTCACGATTTTTATGCATCACAAACATTCTTAGATGAAGACAATAATCGTGTACTAATAGGATGGATGTATGTTCCAGATAGTAGTTATACAAATCCAACATCGAAATTTGGATACCAAAACTGTTTAACAATACCTCGTGTAGTAAATTATAAGGATGGTAAAGTACGTCAAACATTACACAAGTCAGTAAAAGAATTATTAGGTGAGAATATTAAAAATAGTGATTTTACAGAAAAAACATGGTATTATAAACAAGAACATGGTCAAGAGTTTGAAATCGAAATAGCTGATTTTAAAGTAAGTTATAAAGATAATGAATTAAAAGTAGATTTTGGGACTAGTGGCTATGGACGTGATAATAGAAAATATAAAGTAAACATAGAAAATGTAGAAATAGTTTTTGATAGCTCATCTATAGAATTATTTGCTAATGATGGATCTTTTACATTATCAACTAGATTTTATCCAAATAATCATAATGTGAAAATCTCAGCAAATAATTATGTAGCACAAAAACTAGGAAAGATAGAAATTAGAGAGGAGAACTAGAATGGCAGTTTTATGTATAGGAGAAATGCTAATTGACTTTATTGGCGAAGGTGTAGGTAAAATCGACACTGTTAAATCTTTTAAAAAAGAAGCTGGGGGATGTGTAGCTAATGTTGCATGTGTCACTCAAAAATTAGGGCATAAAAGTTATCTATTAACATCGTTAGGAGAAGATGGCTTCGGAGATTTCCTAGAAAATACTTTAAAAAAAGAGAATGTAGATTGCAAATATGTAAGCCGTAAAGGACATAGCTTTACGCCATTAGCATTTGTTTCTTTAGATGAAACAGGAGACCGTTCATTTAGTTTTTACTTCAAAGGTTCTTCAGCTTTAAAAATTAGTAAAGAAGATGTAGAAAAAGTGGATTTATCTGAAATAGAGGCAATACATTTCGCTAGTATTGCTATTCAAGAAGAATCAAAAGATAGCCACCATCTTTTACTAAAAAAAGCAAAAGAAGCTGGAGTTCTAGTTTGTTTCGATGTTAACTTAAGATTTAATCTTTGGGAAGATAAAAAAGTATATTTAGAAACAATTAAAGAATTTTTACCATATGTTGATGTTATCAAGGTTGCTGATAATGAACTTGAATTTTTAACTGGTACAACAAATATTGATGAAGCTTTAGAAAAAGACTTTTCTCACATAAAAGTTGTTCTTTATACTAAAGGAGAACACGGAGCAGAAGTATATTATCAAGATAAAAAGCTGTAACAGAAATTCCAAATGTTAGGGCAATTGATACTACAGGGGCTGGGGATGCTTTTGCAGGATCATTTCTGTCTAAACTATTAAATCATAGTAATCTTGATGAAATAACAGAAGGAGAATTATCTGAAATGGCAACTTTTGCAACAAACTACGCTAGCTTAACGACGACAAAAACAGGAGCTATTTCTAGTTATTTAACAGAAGAAGAGTATAAAAATTTAATATAAAATAAACTATTAGGTAAATTGAATATTTTTCAATTTACCTTTTTTATTAATGGCTTAAGCCAGTTGAGGAGGCGAAGTCTCCGGAACAAAAAACCACCCGCTATGCGGGTGCGAGATAAAAGTTAAACAATTGAAAAATCATCCTTTCTTGATAAAATAAGAGTAGTTCAAGCTCTAAAATAAAGAAAGGATGATTTTATAATGGCCAATAAACATAATAGTTTATCGCATACAAAGTGGTTGTGTAAATACCATATTGTATTTACCCCTAAGTATAGACGAAAAATTGAATTTAATCAATATAAACGAGATATAGTAAATATAATACAAAGATTGTGTAAATATAAAGGAATAGAAATAATAGAAGGGCACATAATGCCAGATCATATACATTTGCTTTTGTCAATTCCACCAAAATATAGTGTTTCAAGTATAATGGGATACTTGAAAGGAAAAAGTTCATTGATGATATTTGATATGCATTCAAACTTGAAATACAAGTATGGGAATAGAAAGTTTTGGGCAGAAGGATATTATGTAAGTACAGTAGGACTGAATGAAAGTACAATAAGGAAATACATCAGGGAACAAGAATCGCATGATATTGCGATGGATAAGTTGACAACAAAAAGAATATATAAATCCATTCGGGAATAAGAAAAAATAAATAGACCCGTTTAACGGGTAGCGGGCGTCAAAATACAATAGGGCTTGAACGAATGTGAAAGCCAGCGCCTTGAGGTGCGTGTTAGTAACAAAGGGTTATACCCACAGAGAAAACCACCCCTTTTTCAGGGGTGGTCATTATTTTTCTAAGAAAAATTGTTGAATCATAAATATTTTAATAAAAAAATAATATGATTTTATTTATTTTTAGGTTATTATTTTAAAAAGTATAATAATTAACTTGATATTATCATGTTTATATAAAAAAATATATGATAGATAGAGTTTTTTTTTATGTTTTTTTAGATTATACAGATTCTATAATAATAATTAGAAAAAAAGGAGTTTTTATGATTTGCATAACAAAAAATAATAGTTCAAATATTATTGTCTTTTTGGTATAATGCAATCATATGAAAATATGTAAAGGAGTTAAATCTTTAATGAAAAATTATTCTTTAAAAAATGACTTTTTAGGGGAGTTAATTGGATCATTTGTCTTAGTTCTTTTCGGAACAGGTGCAGTGGCTGCAGCTGTCCTATATGATGCTCATCAAAGTTTATTTCAAATTGGTATGATTTGGGCATTGGCAGTAACTTTTGGTATTTATATGACTAGACACCTAAGTAACGCTCACTTTAATCCGGCAGTTTCAGTAGCAATGGTGCTTACAGGCCGCATGAGTGCAAAAAGATTACCAACATATATAGCAGGACAATTTATAGGCTCATTATTAGGTGCATTAACTGTTTATGGTATATATGGTTCATCAATAGCTCAATATGAAGCTAAGAAAAATATTGTTAGAGGTACTTTTGAATCTGTAACAACAGCGAAAATGTTTGGTGAATATTATAATCAACCTGGAGGATATACTATTTCAATGCCACTAGCTATTGCAGTTGAGGCATTAGGGACATTCTTATTAGTACTTATTATTTTCTTATTTACAGAAGGTGCAAATGTAGGAAGACCAAATGATAATACAGCTCCAATTTTAATTGGGTTAACTGTAGGATCACTTCTTGCGCTTTTAGCATCTATTACACAAGCTGGTATGAACCCAACACGTGACTTTGCACCACGTTTAGTAGCGTGGATGTTCGGTTGGGGTAGTGCAGCATTTCCAGATTCAAGCGGTGGATTTTTCTGGGTATATATTCTCGCGCCACTTGTTGGAGGTATTCTGGCTGGATATTTCTTTACAAAAATTTTAGAACCAGCGATGAAAAAACAATCAGAATTAAACAAATAATACATAAAAATATACTTTTAACTAAAGGAGAGAGTTAATATGTCAAACAAAACAGATTTAATTTTAGTAGGAGGCTTTTTAGGAGCTGGGAAAACAAGTCTTTTATGGGAAGTTGCAAAACGTTTAAACTTAAAGGACGTAAAGTAGGGTTAATTACTAATGACCAAGCTAGCGAATTAGTAGATACATCATTTTTAGAAACTAATAATGATATTGTTGAAGAGGTAAGTGGAAGTTGTTTTCTGTTGTAACTTTGGTGGATTTGCTGAAGCAATTGCACACCTTCAAGAAGCAAATAACAGTGATATTATATTAGCTGAACCTGTTGGTAGCTGTACAGACTTATCAGCAACAATTATGCAACCACTAAAAAGAAAAAAATATAGCGATAAAAGTAAATTTAAAACAATTAACAGCATTAGCAGATCCAACTCGCTTTAGAGCTGTACTAAAAAATCACTCAAACCCTGGAGATTATATTATCTATAAACAATTTGAAGAAGCAGATGTAATCTTAATTAATAAAACAGATTTATTATCAGAAGCTGAGTTATCTGAACTAGTAGAACAAACTAAAAAAAGAATTCAATAATGAAAATGTTCTTACAGCAAGTGTAAAAAAACTGGTGAAGGACTAGACGAATGGTTTAACTATATCGTTAATAGTGAAAAAGAAGTAGGACGTAGAATAGTAGAAGTTGATTATGATACATATGCTGATGGTGAAGCACTATTTGGTTGGTTAAATGGAACATATAGTGTAGCAAAAGAAGAAAACTTCAATGAACTTACGGCTGCATTTTTAACTAATTTAGGAGAACGATTCGATTCTCAGGGATTAAATGTAGGGCACGTTAAATTCTTATTACAAGGTAAAAATGAGGGGTATTGTAGGTAATATCGTTGGTAAAAAAGAAACTGGAAGTTTACGTACACTAGATAGTAAAAGTGATGATGTGTATTTAACAGTTAATGCTCGTGTTGAAGTACATCCAGATACTTTAGTAGAAATAATCAAAGAGGAAGTAGAAAGAGTATTTAGCGCTGTAGGTTATACAGCAAGAAAAACTTAACGCACTTATCCCTGGACGACCAAATCCTACATTTAGATATAGAGAAATCGTTAAGCTGTAATTTTAGTAAAATAATAATAATTATGGTAAAATATCAATAAGTGATAGTTGCTTGGATGTCAATTCAAGTAACTATATTTTTTTACAGGAGGAAGATGCATGTCAAATAATAATTTAAAAAAATTAGATTATCTGTAGATTCTTTTTTTATGATAGTATATCAAAGAAAAAAACAAAAAGACAAAAAAATAGATCCCTAAAAAAACTAAGTAAATCATTAGGGATATGATGAAAAAAATTATTAATGAATTTCCTGATGAAATTAATATGGGGATTATCATGTGGTAATCCAGTTAATCATTTGAAAATAAAAAGAAGGTCAATCTCTTATTGACTTAGGGTTGTGGAGCAGGAATGGATATCTTTATTACAAAGATGAAAAAAATCCAAAAAGTAGGAACTTTATATGGGCTTGATAGATTAGATTCTATGTTAGAAAAAAAGCCAAAAAAAGTTCGAGACAATAAGAAGTTCGATAACATTGAGTTTATGAAAAGGAGAATTAATCGATATTCCTTTAGAAGATAAATCAGTCGATAGAGTAATAAGTAACTGTGTTATTAACTTAGAACCTGATAAACAAAAAAAGTATATGATGAAATATATCGAATACTAAAAAGATGATGGTATGTTTGTAATATCTGATATTCTTCTTAAACAAGAATTACCAACTGAATGGAAAAAATCTGAAAAGCTGTACTGTACTTGAGTTGCAGGTGCTCTTCTGGAAGAAGAGATGGCGAATATAATAAAAAAAGCAGGGTTTACAAAGTTTCAAATTATTAATTCTGATGTAACAGATGAATATGCTGAAAAATGGGGTTATGGTAAAGGGATGAAAGACTATATCCAAAGTGGTTTATTAATTGGTAGAAAATAAACTTATAATGAAGTAAGGTTACAAAAAAACTTCACTTCATTAATTTTGGTAAGTTATATAAATAGTATTAGTTCTTTAAACTTGATTTTAGTTACTTTTACTATAATTAGAGTGAAATATATTATAGATTGGAGTGTAAAGAATGAGGGTATTACTTGCAGAAGACGAAAGAGATTTGGCTGATGCACTCGAAGCAATGCTAAAACACAATAATTACTCGGTTGATACTGTAGATAATGGACAAGACGCCTTAGACTATCTAATGTTGGATGACTATGATGGAGCAATATTAGATGTTATGATGCCTAAGATGGACGGCGTAACAGTAGTTCAAAAATTAAGGGAAAATAAGAAAAGTACACCAGTATTACTACTTACTGCAAAATCAGAGATAGAAGATAAAGTATATGGTTTAGATAGCGGTGCTGATGATTACCTAACAAAACCATTTGTTATCAAAGAGCTATTAGCTAGAGTTCGATCAATGACAAGAAGACAAACGACATTTACTAGTAATGTTTTAGAACTAGGGAATGTAAGTCTAAGTAAATATACTTTTGAACTTTCTACTGAAAAAGATAAAGTAAGATTATCTAATAAAGAATATCAAATGATGGAAATGCTAATGCGTAATCCAGGTAATGTAATTCAAACGGAGCAATTTTTAGAAAGAATCTGGGGTTATGATAGTGATTCAGAAATAAACGTAGTGTGGGTTAATATTTCATATTTAAGAAAAAAATTAAAAGCATTAGATGCAAATGTACAAATTAAAGCAACTAGAAATGTTGGGTACACATTGGAGATAGTAGATGTTTAAGAGTCTTAGAAGAAAATTTGTTGCAACATCAGTAGCAAGTGTAGCGGTAGTAATAATATTAATGGCGAGCACTTTGAACTTTATTAACTATTATAAAATGGGGCAGAGGGTAGATGATTCATTATATGAAGCATCAAAATCTTCAGCCCTAGTAACTATTTTTAGTGATGGTGAAGAAGATATGATAGTTACAAAAAATACAGCTTCAAAAACACCAAATAATAATGGATTCTCCATTGCTAAAATAGATGAAAATAAAAATATAATTCGATCATATCGTGATGATGTTTTAATTAAAGGTAAAGATGACCTGCAAAAGCTAGTAACAGACGCAGTAAATGAATCTAGTACTAGTGGATATGTTGGTACTTATAGATATTTAAAAGTAAATAATGATGCAGGTAACCTAGTATTATTATTAAATACGCAGCGTGATTTAGATTCATTCCATGCATTTATGAGAAATAGTATTATTGTTTCGTCGATAGTTATTCTTTCAGTTTTTATTTTATTAGTTTTAATTTCTAAAAAAGTAATAGCACCAATTCAACAAAGTTATCAGAAACAAAAACAATTTATTACTGATGCAAGTCATGAGTTGAAAACGCCGTTGGCAATAATACGTTCTAATACAGATGTGTTAGAGTTGGAGAACGGAGACTCTAAATGGACGAAAAACATTCAAAATCAAGTTGATAGACTAACGAGCTTAGTAAATAGTCTAGTAGTATTTAGTCGCATGGAAGAAAAAGATACTGTAGAAAAAGCTAAATTTAATTTATCTGAGTCATTACATGCGAGAATCGATGATTTTGAAGAACTTGCGAGTTTTCAAAAGAAACATATTATTGCAGATATTGACAATAATATATATTATAGAGGTGAACAACAAGCTATTGTTCAATTAATGGATATATTATTAGAAAATGCAATAAAATATGCTACTAAAGAAACGAATATTAACGTAACCCTAAAGAAAAATAAAAAATATGCTATGATGAAAATTTCAAATCAAGCTAATGTTAAAAAGGTGATTTAAGAAAAGTATTTGATAGATTCTATCGCTTAGATGAATCTAGAAATAGTACTATAAAAGGCTATGGTATTGGCTTATCAATGGCAAAACTGATAACTGAAAAACACAAAGAAGTAATAAAAGCTTATGCTCCAGAAGATGGAATTTTCAAAATAGAAGTAAGATTTACATTAGATGATAAAAGATAAGTAGAATGTAGGACTTAAAATGAAAATAGTTTTAAGTTCTATTTTTTTATTAATAAAATATAAAATTAATCTTAAAAAAAGCTAGTATATAGATGAAAAAAACTTAGTATAATATACATATATGAATATATAGTATAAGTAATAAATTTTTGTATTTATAAACATATTTAAGAGTAAGGAGGAAATTAAAATGATAAAACATCTTGTTGAGTTGGGATTTAGAATTTTTGTTCTAGCAGGGATAGTTTATATGGTTAGTAAAGGTTATACTGATTTTAGTACAAACACAATAATAATTTCATTAGGATTATTAATAATTATTGGAGTACCATTTTTAATAAAAGTTTTTAATAAAGAGTTAGTAACTGATAAAAAAGATTATGGAACTAGTATTATTGCTGCTAACTATGTATTATTAGCATTTCTACTATTTGAAGCATTTATCAATAGAGACTTTGTTAAACAGCATATAGCAGTATTAGTTGTAGTATTTATTGTTCAAGCAGTATTAGCATCTAGTGATTTTACTGCAGTTTCAAAGAAAAAAAGAGGATAATAATATAAATTTAAATAATGATAGGAGTTGTGAAAATATGAAACCTTTTAAAAGAACGGTAGAAAAAGTATTATCGTGGATAGCAAATGTATTTTTAATATTGTTTACAGGGGTACTTTGGTATATGCACAGTAGAGATATAATGCATGATCAAGAATTTGTTGTAAAATTTAAAGAAGAATTAGCAAAACGACCAAATACCAATATCGGTTACACACCAGATGAGTTAATTAATCAGATGGCATTGGGGCTTAAGTATTATACAGTATTTTATATAGTATTAACTATTATTGCGATAATAGCGACAATTATAATAAAAAAACGTATTGTTGCTGGAGTATTGCTTTTACTAGTTGCGATAATAACAGCAGTTACTTCAGCAGGAGTATTAATACCATGTTATTTATTACACTTTATAGTTGCAATAATGCTATTTGTTAGAAAAGAACCAGCACCTTTAGATTTAAATCAAGAACATATAGAGAGAGTTCATTATCTATAAAAGAATAATAGAAATAAGATTACATTAAATTTTTTTAATTTAGGTAATCTTATTTTTTTAATTTCTATGAATTAATTTATATTTTATTTGCAAAAAGTGAAGATAATATGGATAAAAATAGTATATGAAATTTTTTTATTAATGGGGATTATATGGTATAATTTAGAGAGATAAATTGTAGAAGGATAAACTATTGTGAGATATAATTATAATAACGAAGTAATAAAAAAATTAAATATTACACAATTCATAAATAAGAATAATTTTAATAATGAAAATTATAATTTAGCTATATTTTGTGCATTAAGCGCAGTTTATGAACACTATAAGAAGGATGTAAAAGATATATCAACAACATCTTTATTATTAGGCGATTATTATAGCTTCGAATATTATAGCCTGCTTCAAAAGGATTTAGATAAATTAAAATTATTAACAAATGTTATGAAAAAAGGATATTTAGACCTAATTAATAATAATAGTAGTATTGATAAATTCGTTGCAAATATTATTGAAACATGGTTTAGATTTTATAATTTGACGTTTGAAGATAAAGATTTGACAGAATTAACTAGCTTATAGGTGGAGAAAACAATGTTAAAACAATATGATGAACTAGTTCAGGAAGTCCTAGAAGATATTTTTGTTATTACTAAAAGTGAAGATGAAAAATTAAATCAAGTAATAAAAAAATATTTCTCAGCAGGAGGGAAGCGAGTTAGGGTATTGCTTCTATTAATCTGCTCAAAACTAGGGGACTTTAATAACAACAAAAAGAATATTATAAGAATGGCTAGCATTGTTGAAATTATCCATACGGCTAGTCTTATTCATGATGATATAATAGATAAAGCTGAAACTAGAAGGGGAAATATTACTTTAAATAAGGAGTTTGGAGATGAGTTTGCCCTTTTAGTTGGTGACTATCTTTTTTCAATTGTCCTTAGGGAAGTTTCAGAATTTGAAAATGAACTTATACATAGTTATTTAGCAACTACATTAAAGAGCTTTGTATAGGAGAATTAATTCAAGAAGATGGTTTATATAATTTAAATACAAGACGCTTAGATTATTTAAGAAAAATATCAAAAAGAAAAAAACCGCTATTTTAATTGCTTTTGCCACAGTTTCTGGAAGCATAATTTCAGGGAGCAAAAAAAGAAGATGTGGATAGTAGTTATAGATTTGGGTTATTATTTAGGTATGAGTTATCAAATAATTGACGACTATTTAGACTTTGCTGGAGGAGCTACCTCATTAGGAAAAGAAATTGGTCAAGATTTAGTAAATGGTAATATAACTCTACCTGCACTAATAGCTAAAGAGAAAAACGAAAATTTATTTTTAGATTTTAATAGAAGTATTAATCTTGAGAAAAAAAATGTGATTATAGATTATATTAAAAATAATAAAGATATTTTAGATGAAACTCTAAGTATTAGTCAAAGATACTTAGATAAAGCAGAAAACAGTATTGCCGAAATAAATGAAGAAGTAAATAAAGAATTAATCTTTATTATGAATAGATTAGCAAGGAGAGAATATTAGAATGGAAATAGAACAATTTTTAAATGAATTAGATAATATTGACTTTGAATCGATTGATAGAGAGCAACAAGAAAGTTTTCGAACTATATTATTAGACAATGGGTTATTTGATAAAGCATTAGAATTATCAGAAGTTATTTATAATCAAAATAAAGAAGATGATGCAGCAATAGAAAGTTATGTCCATAACTTAATGTATCTAGATAAAAAAGATGAAGCTCTAGTAGTTCTTTATAATTCACCGAAGACACCTGCTATACTGTATTTAGAAGGATTAATCTATAAGGAAGATGAACTTTTTGAAATTGCAGAAGAAAAATTTGTTCGAGCTAGAGAGCTAACAGACGTTAAAGAAGCTGTTAGGGCTATAGACAAAGAGTTGGTAGCAATTTATTTAGAAACAGGTCGTGAAGAAAAAGCAAAAGATATGAGTGAAAAAATATACCATGAGGAGCCATCATTAGAAAACTTCCAAGTAGCATTTGATAACTTAATAGCCTTAGGTATGTTTGAAGAGGCAATTAATTTTTATAAAGACTATGGAAAAGATTATGAGGATCCAAATGTAATTTTTGCTGCAGCATTTGCTTATAACCAAATGCAAGATTTAGAGAATTCTAAAATGTGCTTATTAAAAATTATTGAAATAGCTCCAGATTTTCCAGAAGCATACTTACATTTAGGGCATATGTCTAAAGGAGATGAAGCTAAAAAATACCTTGAGAAATATATAGAGTTACAAGGTTTAGCAATGAGTGCATACTTACACTTAATTTCTCTATATAAAGAAGATAGAGAATATGATAAAACTAGAGTATTGATGCAAAATGTGTTATCTACAATGGGAATTTCAGAAGAAACATTATTTATTTCTATAAATGCATTGAAATCTTTATATGAATATGATAAAATTCATGAGTTATATACTCAACATGCATTAATCCAAGATGATCCTATTCTTTTAGGAGCAGCACTAAATGCACTATCTGAAGAAGAAGATTACATCGATTTTGTTGCAGAAGAAGCTATAAGATATTATGATTTATTACATGATGAACCTACATATCCTGAAACATTAAAAAATGTTTATGCACTAACTGGAAACCAAGAGATTCTAGAAATAATTAAACATTTTGAGCATCACCACGGACCGCATGGTCATCATCATTAAAATAATTATTAACAGTAGAATGGAGGTGTAATATGAATTATAGTTTTAAAAATATTTATTCAAAAGCAAAAGTAGCTGTTGAAACGGATAGATATGTTATTTATCAAACATTAAAATCTAAATTGAACTTTAGTGGTAATTATCTTCTTATGAAGAAAGAAGCGGAAACTATAGAAGATTTAGAATATTATATAACGTCATGTCGAAACTTTTTCCGTGATAAAGGTGTTGATTTTATTCATATTGCTTCCTCAGAAAATACTAGTCTTCCTAAAAAACTTAATAAATATTTAAAAAAACAAGGATATAATGAAATTAATTTGGATTTATATCACTTAGACATTAATGATTTTATAGAGCAAGAGGAAACAGAGTATACTGTAGAATATTTACAAAAGAAAGATCTTAGTAGATATCTAAAATTCCAGTATAAAATTGATATTGAATCAAGTAATGAGGAATGGGCTGAACATAATCAGGAATTATTGTATGATGAGATTCGTTCAGAAAATATAAAACAATTAGTGGCAAAAGATGAAGATAAGATTGTTGCCGCTGTAAATATTATAGTAAAAACAGATTATTTTGAAATAGATAATCTTTATGTTAATAAAGAATATAGAAGAAGGGGTATAGCGAAGCAACTTTTAAGCTATGCTATAAAGAATGAAAATAAGTCAAATATAGTTTTAGTTGCAGATGCTAATGATACACCTAAATATATGTATGAAAAAAAGTAGGATTTAAGAAAATTTCAGAACAAGATTTTTTTATTTAAAATCTAAACTTTAATATCTATAATAAAGGTACCTAATATGAAAAGATAAAAGGTATCTTTATTTTTGTTGATATGAATTTTTTTAGGAATATTCAAAAAAATATTGATGTACAAAAAAACTGTAGTAAACTAATACTATGAGTGTTTTGGCGAAGGAAGTGAGAAAAAGAGAAAATGAAAAAAATATTTAAAAGAATATTAAAGTTCTTTATTGAAACATCAGTAGTAATATTAATGACCTATGTTGTTTTTTCAGCTGGAGAATATTTAAAAGCAAAAAAAGATGCTGAAATAGCTCAGAATAATAGTGTTCAACAAATAGATAATAATGAACATAAAGAACAGGAAAAAGAACAACCAGCTCAAGAAAAGAAAAAAATGAGTAAAATTGAGTTAGATGAGGCCATGAATAAAATAATAGCAAAATATAAAGGTAATAATGAAATTGGAATAGTATACAAAAATTTTTCAACGGGTTACAGATATGCTGTAAATGATGATAAGTATTTTACTGCAGCAAGTACAGTAAAAGTAGCTTATGCTATGAAGGTTTATGATAGAATCAAAAAAGGAGAACTATCAGAAGATACAGATATACCATATAATAGTAGTGACCTAGAAGAAGGAGCAGGAGATATTACTAACAAACCTAAAAAAAGTAGCTATAAACTTGATTATGTTATCCAAAATATGATTCAATATTCAGATAATACTGCGACAAAAATGATTGCCGGTAGCGGAACTGGTGCACAAACTACTTTAATTAACTATTTTGCTGAACTAGGAGTAACTCTTCCTGCAAAAGAAGCCAAAAACAATAGAGTAACACCGAAAATGATGGAAGCAGTGTGGACAAAACTATATAATGAGCGAGATAGTTATACAAAACTTCTTGAATACTTAGAAAACTCAGAAGATAGTGAGTGGATAAAAAGAGGAATTCCAAATAAAAAAGTTGCAAGTAAATATGGTGGAATAAGTACTTATATGCACGATACAGCAATAGTGTTTGGGAATGAAGATTATATGTTGTTAATTTATACTAATAACTTAAATCATTCTGGAGATAGTATTGCAAAAATGGCTAAATCAATTAATGAATTAACTGATAGTAATATGTAAGCGATAAAGAGGACAGTAGAAATGCTATCCTCTTTATTTTTTTGAAAATTAGTGTGAAATCAATGTACTTACTTAATTAAATATGGTATAATTATTTGGTTATATAAAAAAGAGTATATAAAAATTGAGAAAACAAGGAGAAATAAATGACAACATTTGAAGAATTAGGAGTCAGTAGAGAAGTAGTGGAATCACTTTCAAAAATGAACTTCCAATCTCCTACAGGTATTCAAACAGAAACAATTCCATACGTATTTTCGGGAATTGATATCTTAGCTCAAGCACAAACAGGATCAGGTAAAACTGGTGCATTTGGGATACCTATTGTAGATATAGTAAAAAGAAGTGAAGACCTACAATCACTAGTGTTAGCTCCTACAAGAGAATTAGCACAACAAGTTGGAGAACAACTAAGATTAATGGCACGTGCTAAAGGATTAAAAGTAAGCATAATTTTTGGTGGAACAAGTATTGAAAGACAAATACAAGATCTAAAAAAACGTCCACAAATAGTTGTAGGTACACCAGGTAGAGTTATTGATCATATCAATAGAAGAACATTAAAACTAGATAAATTAACACATCTAGTTTTAGATGAAGCTGATGAAATGTTAAATATGGGATTCATAGAAGATGTAAGATTTATCCTATCTAAAATAACATCAAACCACCAAACATTATTATTCTCAGCTACTATGCCAAAAACAATTATGGAACTTTCTAAAGACTTTATGAAAGACTATAAACTTATAAAAACAATGAGTGATGAGGATCTAAATCCAGACATCAAAGAATATGCAACAATTGCAAGAGAAAATGAAAAATTAGAAACATTAGTTGGATTTTTAGATGTTCAAAATCCTAACTTAGCAATTGTCTTTGGACGTACTAAACGAAGAGTAGATGAATTATCTAGTGCCTTAATCGCAAAAGGTTACTTAGCGGAAGGTTTACACGGAGATATCACACAATCTAAACGTTTAGAAATCTTACGTAAATTTAAAAATAATTCATTACAAATATTAGTAGCTACAGATGTAGCAGCACGTGGGATAGATATTAGTGATGTAACACATGTTTATAACTTTGATATTCCTCAGGACACAGAAAGCTATACACATAGAATAGGTAGAACAGGTAGAGCTGGAAAATCTGGAGTTGCGGTAACATTCTTAAATCCAATTGAGATGCCATATCTAAAAGATATAGAAAATTCTCGTGGTGAAAGAATGAAGATGCTTAGACCTTATACAAAAGAAGAGGTTAAAAAAGCACGTCATAACAGATTATTTGAGGAAGTAGTATCTGAACTTTCAGACAACCATGTAGAGTTAAATAGCTTAGCTAATAAATTATTAGCTGAATCTAATGCAGAAAAAATAATAACAGTACTATTAAATAAACTTATCAATGATAAAAAAGAAGTTGATGTTGAACTTTCATTTGAAAAACCACTTCCTAGAAAACAAGAAAAAGGAAGAGGTTCTTCTAGATCAAATAATAGAAGAAGACGCTCTGATAATAGAGATAGAAAACCTAAAAATGAAAGACGTAGTACTGATAAAAAATTCTTCGACAAAAAAGGAAGAAGAATGCAAAATAAATAAAATTCAAATACTAAATTTGAAAGATAAAGGCCATCAAGTATATGGTCTTTATTTTTTTCCCTCATTGATGTAGAATATAATTAGTGGTTAATAAAATTTCTTTTTAATAAATAGAAATTTTATACTTGAATGGAGGAATAAAAAATGAGAGTTGAACTAGTTTCTGTAGGAACAGAATTATTATTAGGGGATATAGTGAATACTAATACTGCTTACTTATCAAAAGAGTTAGCTGCGCTAGGTATAGGGGTATATCGTCATACTACTGTTGGTGACAATCATGATAGATTAATTGATACTCTAAAAACAGCATTTTCAGAAAATGATACGGTTATAATTACCGGAGGATTAGGACCTACAGATGACGATATTACAAAAGAATGTGCTGCAGAATATTTTGGCCGTGATTTTTATTTTCATGAATACTCATGGGTAAAAATACTAGAAAGAATTGCGCGTTCTGGAATGAGTACGGTAACTAATAATAACAAAAAACAAGCAATGATACCTGAAGGAGCAATTATTTTAGAGAACTTTTGTGGGACAGCACCTGGTATAATTTTAGAAGAAGAGAATAAAAGAATTATATTAATGCCTGGGCCACCTAGAGAAATGAAAGATATGTTTGAAAAAAGCGTAAGACCATATCTTCAAAAATTTAGTACAAAAAAATTTGTTTCAAAATATGTACGTTTCTATGGAATAGGAGAATCACTACTTGAGACAAAAATTAAGCATATTTTAGATAACCAAGATAATCCTACTTTAGCCCTATACGCAAAAACTGGAGAGGTACTATTAAGAATAACTGCTAGTGCAGATTCAATTGATGAATGTGAAAAATTGATAGATGCTCAACTTAAAGAAATAGAAGAAATAGCAGGGGATAAAATCTATTTAGTTGGAGGAGAGGATATATCTTCTAGTCAAACAGAACTACATAATGTAGTAGCTGGATTACTTATAGAAAACGAGCTTACTATCTCAATTGCTGAATCCCTAACTGGAGGAAGATTAACTTCAATGTTGGTAGATAAAAGCGGTATTTCAAGCTCATTATTAGAAGGTATAGTTTGCTATTCTAATAAATCTAAAGTTTCTGCTTTAGGTGTTAAAGAGGAAACTTTAGAAAAGTATGGACCAGTCAGTGAGCAGACTGCTAAAGAAATGGTTCAAGGTATTGCTAAAAGACTTAATAGTGATATAGCCGTTGCAACTACAGGAATTGCTGGTCCAAATAGTGATGAAAGTGGAAAGCCTGTTGGATTAGTATATATAGCGACATATTACAAAGGTGATATAAATGTTGCCGAAGTAGAATTTGTAGGAAATAGAGAGCTAATCCGCACAAGAGCAAGCGTTGAAGCATTAAATGAAATAAGAAAAATTATTTTGAAAAATACATAGTTTTTGCTTGTAAAGTTCAAATATTTTTTGTATAATTAATAAAAATATAATATAAAGAAAAAGAGGAGATTTATGTATACGATAAACTTATCTAGTTTGGAGTCCCCAGATCCCAGGTTCTCGCAAGATGATGAATATTCCCAGGACTTCAATACAGAAATAGACTATGAAGATGAAATTTTAACTGATTATGCTGATGAAAGTTATAATGAGATAGAATTTAACACTCCAGATGAGGAGTTTTTAGATTACTCTAATGAGATGTTCCTTTACAAGGAGTATTCGTATGATTTTGCAGATGAACATGACTACGAATATGATGAAGTAAGTATATCTAATGATCAAATAATGTTAGAAAATATAAGTGAAATATAGTTAACATTTAAAGAATATACAACAGGGTTTTTTGCAAGTAATTAATACATACTTACAAGAATCCCTGTTTTTTTATAACGTAATTTTTTTAGCTATATTTAAGCAATATCTATTATAATAATTGACGAAAAAAATTTTTATAGATAATATAATAATTATTACAAGAAAGAGAATTAAGAAAGGAGGAGAATAAATTTGAAAAAAACTATTATTACAACATTTTTATGTATAAGCAGTTTTATTGTTTTTTTGATAATGTAGCGAAGGCTGACTATATAACAGATTATAATACGTCAGTAGAAGATACTGTATTTCAAAAAAAGTATGTTTAATTTCGATTTAATACCTGAAACATCAAATTATTCTCTTCCAACAATAGATAAAAAAACATTTCTACACAAAAACATTACCGAATTAGATTATACATCAGAACTACTGAGCTATAAAAAGAATTCACAAAATTTCCTGATATTTTATTCACTGGATGAAAATAAAATTTCAACCGAATTATTTAGAATAAAACTAGAGAAAAGTGGTAGTGGTAAAATAGTTGATAGAAGTTTATTAAACAAGATTAAACCAAATTCAACTTTAATAATGAATGTTATGAGTTTTGATATTAATAATGGAAAGATAGAAAAATATAAAGTATTCTAAGACTAGTAAAGAATACTATACTCAAAAAAACTATTAATCTTATCGTAAAAGAAGGCGATAAAAAAGTTGTAACTAAACAAGTCACTTTGATTAATGAACCTAAAGATGGCAAAGTATTAGTAATTCCTTACGAGTTGGAAAAGTACCATAAACCTGATAGATATTATTCATACACTAATGAGAAGGTAACTGTAGATGGTCAAGAGTACAATATAAATAATTTAGAAATACCATTTAATGCTAAAGAGATAGTTTTAGATCTTGCTAAAAATGAAGAGTACTGGCAAAAAGTATCAGTAACATTTCCATCAATATATAAAGATAAAAATACTGAATATAGTATTAAGAAGAATTCAACTATTGGTGAACTTGTAAAAGAAACAAAATTACCTAATGAATTCGAAAAAAATAGTGATTATACTTTTGATGGTTATTACATAGATGGTAAGAAAATAACACAAAATGATACAACACAAATTAAAGAAGGACAAAGTATAAAAGCAGTCTTTAAAACAAAAGTTATTTTAGATAATGGAAAAGATAAAAAAGAAGTAACTCTATTAACAGGGCAAAAACTTAGTGAATTAGATACTAGTTTCTTTGAAAAAGAACACTACGATATAGAGAGTTATACATTGTATAATAAAGAAAACAATGAAAAAATTAAAGATATTAATAATCTTCAAGATGAAACAGTAGATAATAGCATAATTATAAAAGCTAATTATAAAGAAAAACAACATACTTTAAGTGTTCGTCAAGACGACTATAATAAGCGTTTTGGTAGAGTAGATAGTAGTATTAGTGATAAAGACTTTACATGGAGTGAAGCTAAACCTGTTGGAGAATTTCTAAAAGAACTAAGAAGTAAGATAAAACCAAGTACTGGATATGAAACAGTATTTAGGATTAATAAGAATGTAGTGAAAGATAGTGATTATATTACTAAAGATGCTGTATTAGAGATTTATTTCAAAAAGAATGAATCTGATTGGGTTACAGTCCGTTTCAATGGGAGAGGAATAGATAAGTTCCTATCTGATGGCCAAGAGATGTTGGCAAATACTAGAATAGATACGATGATTAACTTACCGTCATCTACAGGTGAAACTTCAAGAGAGTTCTTAGGTTGGAAAGCTAATGATGATTATCTAATAGTAGGAGAGGATTCAAAATCTAAGAAAGTTTCTAAAGAAAAACTACTACAAACTAATGAACTTGGTTCAGTTGTTACGGAAAAAGGTAAGGATTTAGAATTTACTGCAGTTTATAGAGAAATTTATAAAGTGGAATTTGCTAAGACGCAAGTAGGAGAGATATTACTAGCAAATAATAATTCAAATATACTTGAAGTAGATGAATTTAATAGTATAGGAGATTCTACAAAAAAATAATAAACTTATTATATATCCAAGATCAGGATATAATTTAACTCATTTTTATCGCAGATAAAAAAATGTAAAAGTTAAAAATAGATAATGGTACAAAAAGAAATATTTGAAGGCCAAAAAAATTGAAGAAGAAGATATATAAAAATTATACCAACTTCTGATTTAAAAACTAACACCAATTTTTTTGAATATTCATTGTGCCCAGGGAATTTAAATGAAATGATTGAAAAATAATAAAATTAAAACTGTGGAAGATGCATTAACCCTACAATTTGAATCAAAAGAGGATATAAGAAAAAAATATTAGGACCAATATATTATCTAAGATAAGAGAAAAAAAGCTTTGGAAAAATCCAAAGCTCTTTTTATATGTTTGAAAGAAAATCCTCAACTTCTTGTTGAGTTTTTGAAAATTTAGAAACAAAACGACTTACTTCTTTTATTATTTTTTTATATGCAACAAAAGAAGGTATACCCATAACGTCTAAAGCTTCTGTAATCTCAGAAAAAAATCATCACGATTAACATATACAAATTTAATATCATTAAATTTATTTACTGTAACTTCAAAGAATCTGTCTAACATTACACAATCTGGGCACCATGGAGCAGAAAAAAACAAATACTACTTTTTTTCATTGTTTCTCTTTAAATTTTTTTAAAAATCATCAATTGTCGATAATTTTTTTCAATATAACTAAACATATAATCACCTCATAAAAATAATATAGTAATATTATAGCACTAAAAATGGTAAGGAAAGCATAGTTGGGAAATATAAAAAAATCTAATAAGAACTTTTTTTGAAGCCCTTATTAGATAAAAATAAATATTAGAAGAATATAATTGCAACTACATAAGCTATTACTACAGCCAGAGGACCAGTAATTAATCTAGAGTAAAATAGTGCTGGAACACCATATTCTATTGTTTCAGGTTCTGCCTCCCCTAAACTAAGTCCAACAGGAACAAAGTCACAACCAACTTGTCCATTTATAGCAAATAATGCAGGTAACGCAAGATAAGCTGGGACGTGGCCTAATCCTATCTGAGTACCAATTAGTGTACCAACCACTTGTGCAATTACGGCACCTGGACCTAATATTGGTGATAAGAATGGTAAAGAACATATTATTGAAATTGCTATAAGTCCAAAAATATTACCGATAAGAGGAGAAATTCCTTTAGCGATTAAATCTCCTAATCCAGATGCAAGTATAATACCCATAAGCATACTAACAAATGCCATAAAAGGTAATACACTTCCAATAACAACATTGATAGTTTCCCTACCTGCTTCATAAAATTTAGCTACGACATTACCTACCCCTTGTCCAAGTCTCATTATAAAATTGCCTTGTACTTGCTCTTTAGCTTGAGCTTTAATTTCATCATAATTTTCAGGTTTTTTAACGCCAGTATTAGTTACTACGCTTTTAGTCTCATAGGTTTGTGATTCATCATTTTCAGATAGAATTTTAATATCATCAATGGTAACACCAGAAACGTATAAGTCTTCAGTAATAAATTGAGCAAGTGGTCCAGTTTTTCCTGTTGGTTTAACGTTAACTGTAAATATTTTCTTTTTTGGATATACGCCGCATCTTGCAGTTCCTCCACAATCAATTACTGCTACAAGAATTTTATCATCATCTACACCAGTTTTAAAACCATCAACTATTTCACAATCGAGAACTTCAGCCAATTTTCTTGTAACAGGATCTATACCTGCTGATGTCATAGATAAAATAACAGTTTTTCCTTCTGTTTTTTTTATTTTTAATGGTCCACCCCATCCAGAGCTTCCTTTTTGATATTAATATTGAATTTGTCATGGGAAAAATCCTCCTATTGTTTAGCTTTTAGTAACTAAATATTTGTAGACTCTTTCAGTTACAAATCCTCTAATTACTATAACAATTAATCCTGTTAAGAAATAAAAATAATGCAAGTTTAGTTACAGATTGTCCTAGCGTTGTTAGTCCTGCAGAAATCCCTAACCATACAAAAAAGTTCTCCTGGATTAGCATGTGGAAATAATCCAGTAATAGGATGAACAAATGATACTGCGGCATCATAATATCCGGCTTTATGTTCTTCTTTTAAAAAAATCTACCAAAAAGTATAGCACATTGGATTAGCTAAGCAAAATACGCCTAAAAAAATGGCAGAATTAAGTATCGTGAAATTACATATTTCGACATTTTTTTTCTGCAAATTTATCAACCCTTTTTTTCTCCAATTAATTTAATTATGGAATTGATAGCCACCATTAAAAACAATAAGTGTTGGTAAAAATCCCTGTTACTAATCCTACAAACTGGGTACCTCCAGCTTTAAATAATCCAATAAAATGGTCAATACCGTTTGTAAGTGTTTGTAAAAAAAGTTATCCATAATGAATACCTCCTAATTTATTTATTTGTTTACGCTTTCATTTTATAATAATTATTCTAATTTATAAATACGCAAATTTTCAAATTGGTTTGAAAAAAATTTAGTATTTATAAACATATTAGTTGATAGTAGAATAAAGGTGTAATAATCATGAAGGAGATTAATTTGTTAGTTAGATATACTAATATACAAAAGGAGGCATTTTGATGAAGTATAAATCTAGTATTATAGAAATAGGTAGCGATGCATTAGATTTGTATCATGGAGTACAGAGCTTGATATTATTTAATGATTCAATAGTTGATGAAATGCTAAAGGAGATTTCTGTAATACATAAAAGTACTGGCATAAAAGATATAAATATAGAGGTAGGCGATACGATACAGATAGGAGAAAATAAACTTTTGGTCACTGCAGTTGGACATGTAGCTTTTAGAAACATTTTCTAATATTGGCCATGTTACGATAAGATTTACTGGTAGTGCCAATGTTAATTTGCCAGGAGAGATAGCTGTTGATGGAGAAATTAAAAGAAATAAATATAAATGATAATATACTAATATATAAATAAAAAAAGGAGAATTGTTATGTATAGATTAAATGTAAAATTAGCAGAATTAGAGCAAAGAGGTCAACAAATTAAGGTTGCACTAGTGGGAGCCGGACATATGGGGAATGGTATGGTTAGCCAAATGACTAGGATGAAAGGGATAGAAGCAACTGTCGTTGTTGATATTAATATAGAATTGGCTAAAAAAGCACTGTTAGACGCAGGAATTAATGAAAATAAAATAGTTGAGGTATCCACTTTAGAAGAGATTAATAAAGTTATAGAAAATGGACAGCATGCAGTATGCAAAGACTTTATTTTAGCAACACAAGCTGATCAGGTACAGGCGGTTGTTGATGCAACAGGAGGTGTAGCTTTAGGAGCAGAAATAGCATTCAATACAATTTTAAATAAAAAACATATTGTTATGTTAAATGCGGAAACAGATTGTGTAGTAGGACCAATCTTGAAAAAGTTAGCGGATGATGCTGGTGTTATTTTTACAGGATCTGCTGGTGATGAACCTGGAGCAGTAATGGAATTATATGATTTTGCAGATGCAATGGGGTTTGAAGTTAGAGTTATAGGAAAAGGAAAAAATAATAAGCTTGATTTTGAATGTAACCCAGATACGGTTAGAGAAGAAGCTTTAAGTAGAGGGGCATCACCTCATATGATTACTTCATTTAAAGAGGGGACAAAAACTATGGTAGAGATGGCTCTTATGGCCAATGCAACTGGATTTGTTCCAGATACTAGAGGGGCGCATGGTATAGAGTCTGATGTAAAAAGTTTACCACAGAAATTTTCATTAAAAACTGAAGGAGGGGTTTTAGATAAATATAAAGTTGTAGATTTTGTTAATGGGATTGCTCCTGGAGTATTTGTGATAGTTGCTCATGATTTAAAATCGGTTAATCATGAAATGAAGTACTTAAGTATGGGAGATGGACCAAATTATGTTCTATATAGACCATATCACTTATGCTCTTTAGAAACACCGTTATCAGTTGCAATGGCAGTGCTTGAAAATAAAGCAACAATAGCACCTAAAAACGGTTTGGTAGCAGAAGTAATGACTGTAGCTAAGAAAGATATAAAAGCAGGGGAGTATATGGATGGATACGGAGCGTACACTTGTTATGGATTAATAGAAGAGTATCAAAAAAAGCAAAAAGACATAAATGCTGTACCTATTGGATTAGTAGATAAAAAAACAAAAGTAGTAAAAAGATATAAAAAAAGGTGAAATAATTACCTATGATATGGTAGAGATTGATAGAACTACAACTTTATACCATCTAAGACAGCTTCAAGAGAAAAATATTTGGATAGTAATCTTGTAACCTAAATAATAATATGTAATTAAAAACCAGAATAAGTGTAGTTTTATTATTTATTCTGGTTTTAATAAGAATTATACAAATATTTACATAGATAAAAAAATAATATTTTATAATAATTATATATTAGGATTTGGTAAAGGGAGGTAATGAATTGAGTAATATTGTGCTTGACAATAAAGATTTAAAAATTATAAATCTATTATTAAATAATAGCTATTTGAGACTTGAGAAAAATTGCTAAAGAGTTATATATATCTGATAGAAGCGTTAGAAATTACATAAAAAGAATAAATGAAACTCTAGAAGGGGTAGCAAATATTGAAATAGAACGAGGGAAAGGAGCTAAACTATTAATTCTATCTGAGGAGTTTTATGAGATAGTTAATGATTATAGTAGTCGACAGTTATTATTAAATAATAGAGAGGATAGAGTAAAAATATATAATTGACTATTTTATTGAATTAGATGGTATAACAACACTTGATGACTTAGCTCATGACTTAAATGTAGGGAAAAACAACTCTAATTAATGATTTAAAAAGAAGTAGAGTTAGTTCTTAGTGATTATCATTGTAAAAATAGAGAGTAAAAAAATACTGGAAGCTATTTAGAATATAATGAATTAGATATTAGAATGTTGATTTCTAATTATTTATGTGAGGGATATAATATATATCAGATTAATGAAAAAAATATGCAAATATAGATAAAGATGTGTTCGAGAATCTTAAAATTGACATTTATAATCTTTTAAAGGCAAATAATTACAATGTTACAGAGGTAGTTCTTACAGATATTTTAAAATACATAATTATAATGGTATACAGGGTAAATCGTGGATATACGATAAATCATTTAGAAAAAAAGACATGAGATAATAAAAAAATTTTTTTCAGATTATGATAATTATGCTCAGAAAATTTCAGAATTAGTAGATAGATATTTTGGTATAAAAAAACAACAACTAATGGTAAATTATATCTGGCAATCCCATTTTTTTACGAGAAATGCAGCAGTTAATATAGATTTTTTTCTAAGAAAAAAATAACAGATACCATTTCATATTTAATGGACAAGATAAGAATGAAAAATATATGAAGATGTAGGGATTATAATTAATGATAAAAAAATGTTAAATAATCTAGCAATTCATTTGAGTTATTCATTAAATAGAATGACTTTTTAATATAAAAAGTAAAAAAATAGGTTAGATTTTTAGTATAAAAAGATAAATATAAATTAGCTTATCAATTGGCAGAAATATCAGCAAGTGTTATAGAAAAAAAGAAAAAAATTAAAAAGTATCAAATGAGGAAATAATATTTATAGCTATACATTTTGGAGCACTATTAGAAAGAAATAGAGCTAAGATTAGTGAGTTGAAGAATTTTGCTTTAATATGTGAAAATGGTCTTGGTACATCTATGCTATTAAAAAGCTCGACTTAATAGATTATTAAAAAGCAGATAGAATTGACGTATATGGATTGTACGAATTTAAAGAAGTTGATAGAAGTAAATATCAAGTCATATTTACAACAATTAATTTAGATCCAGGGCTAGTAAAAAGATACAAATTTGCCAATAATAAAAAAATAGATACTATTTTTTTGAAGAGGAAGAGGTTAGGAACTCATTAGAGAATGCTTTATATTTTTTTCAAGCTCGTCATTAAAGAGTACTAACGAAAAAAATTTTTATTAAGTTTTATAGAAGATAATAATATACAGTTTTTTTATAACTCAAATTATAAAGAAATTCTTAATCAAATGATGGAAAAGTTATTAAATAGTGGAAAAAAATAGATACTAATTTCATAAATTACATATTAGAAAGGGAAGAGGAAAACCCTACTATTTTTAGATAATGGAATTATGATTCCTCATTATACTAGTTTGCTTGTAAAAAGAACCAGAAATAATGTTAGGTTTAGTAAAAAAATGATTGCATTCACAATAATAGGATTGTGAAATTAATAATATTAATAGTTTATCCTGAAAAAGTATGTAGATTCAGACTTGATGTTAAAAGTATATGATAATATTATTGATTTAGGTAGGGATAAAGCCAACTCTTAATAGAATATTAAATTCAACAACTATATTAGAAGTTAAAGAAAGTATAAGGAGAATATAAGGATGTACTGGATATTATTATTAATTATAGCATATGTTCTAAATTTATATTTTACGTTTCTTCAAATGGAAAAAAATATAAAAAAACAATTGTCAAGCTAAAAAAAGATTATAGTGGATGTTATATATCTACTTGTAAAAAGTAGAAGATTATTCAAGGGAGGAAGTGTAACTATTTTAGTAATAAGTAAAGATGAATTTATAAAATATGGAGAACAAATGAAAGGAAGAACAGTTTTTGCGAACTTTAAACCAATAGAAGGAATAATAGGAATGGCAGTAAATGATGTTGAAAAGGTAGAAAATGAAGAAAGTATTATCCAAGCCGTTTCTTTTTTTATAAAGAGTATATGAGTTCCAACAAGAAGAGTATCTAAAAAGGAGTGAAAAAAATTATGGTATTGGTAGATCCAAAGAAAATTTATCAGCTTGCTGAAGAAAAAGAATTATGCTATACCAGCTGCTAATTTTATTAATCAAGAAATGCTTAGTTCATATATAGAGGTAGCTGAAGAATTAAACAAACCGTTAATTATAGCGTTTGCTGAAGCACATTCTCAATATATTACGATGGAAGAAGCTGTGTTATTAGGAAAAATATTATGCTATGAAAAACAAAAAGTACCTATTATTCTTCATCTAGACCACGGACAAAGCATTGATTCAGTAAAAAAAGCAATTGAGTTAGGTTTTACATCTGTTATGATAGATGCTTCAGATAAAAAAACTAGAAGAAAAATATTAAAATTACAAGAGAAGTGGTAAATTACGCACATGATAGAGGGATTTTTGTAGAAGCAGAATTAGGTCATGTAGGTAGTGGTAATGTCATTGGGATAGAATGTTCGGAAGGTAGTGATAAAACAATATATACTTCAGTGGATGAAGCATATAAATTCGTAAAAAATACGAATGTCGATTCACTAGCTATATCAATAGGGACTAGTCATGGGACATATTTAGGAACACCTAAGATAAGTATTGAAAGATTGAAAGAAATTGATTTAGAAGTAGATGTGCCATTAGTATTACATGGAGGTTCTTCATCAGGAGATAAAAATCTTAATGATTGTGCTAATAATGGAATCAGAAAAATTAATATTTATACAGATTTTCTAGTTGCTGCACATGAAGGTGCTCAAAAAAATTCTACAAATTATTATGAACTAAAAGATAATATTAAAAAAGCAATTAAAGAAAAATTAAAACACTATTATGAAGTTTTTGAAACAAAGGAGGTGGACTAACATGGGATTAAGAGTACCATTTTTTGTAATAAATCCAAAATCATATCTTTATGGAGAGGAACTATTAGATCTAGCTAAATATGCTGATAACAAGGCTGAGGAATATGATGTAGATATACTCTTCACAGCACCGTTTACTGAACTGAAAACAATAGCGGATAATACAAAATACTTAACACTGACAGCTCAACATATGGATTCTATTCCCCCAGGGCGAGGGATGGGAAAAATAGTAGGAGAAATGCTTAAAAATATCGGTGTGAAAGCTACATTTTTGAATCATGTTGAACATAAAATTGAAAATGAAGAAGAATTAGAAAAGGTAATAAAGAAATGCAAAAACTTAGATATTCAGTCAGTAGTATGTGCAAATAGTGTAGAAGATGCTAAAAAAGTTGCTAGTTTGGGTGCAGATATAATTATTTGTGAACCTGACGAGTTAGTTGGTACAGGACAAACAAGCTCTGATGAATATATGATTGCTACAAATAATGCAATAAAAGAAGTTAATCCGCAAACACAAGTATTGCAAGCTGCTGGAATTTCAACACCTGAAGATGTATACAAAGCTATATATTTAGGAGCAGATTCTACAGGAGGAACAAGTGGAATAATAAAAGTAAAAGATCCTAAGAAGACTATTGATGATATGCTGAGAAGTATGTTGAAAGCTTATGCTGATAGAAGTAATGGTTAGAAATAATAAAAAAAGGAGAAATATTATGTATTTTCATAAAGATATAAAAAGTAAAAAAACTGTACAAAAATAGGGTATCATATCATGATATAACAAATGAAGCTAAGGCTATTGTAGAGGAAAGTGGTATAAAAAAATGGAATAATCACACTTACTAGTTCACATACAACATGTTCTTTATACTTTGAAGAGTATATGCATGATAAAAAAATTACTATGGGGACGAATATTTGCAAGTTGATATAAGCGAAGTAATGGATAATATTGTACCTAGATGTGTAACTGAAGGACAATATAATAGTCCAGGACCGGAGCATATTGAATTTGGATTGGGATTAACTGATCCTAATTATCCAGCAGAAGCATGGACAATGTTAAATACAGATGCTCATATAAAAATCTTCTATTTACGGAACAAATTCACAAAACAATAATAATTAAAGACGGTGAATTAAGATTAGGTTCTTTAGGTAAAAATATATTTCGCAGATTGGGATATACTTCGTGAAAGAAATAGAACTGTTAATGTTCTTGTAATGGGAGAATAGTTAAAAATAATAAATTGGATTCGATAGGCTCCTATATAGAATTTTTCTATATAGGAGTTTTTTGACTACAAACGTAAGCATATTTATTGAATAATGTTTTTAAATAATGCATAATATAATTGTTAAAAATAAAAAATAAGAATTTAGTAGAGTAAGCTATTATTTTACTAAAGAAAAGAGGTAGAGATATGTCTAAACATTATGACTACATTGCAATAGGTGGAGGAAGCGGAGGAATTGCTTCTATTAATCGTGCTGCAATGCATGGAGCAAGAGCTCTATTAATTGAAGGAAATGAACTAGGTGGAACATGTGTAAATGTTGGATGTGTCCCTAAAAAAGTTATGTGGCATGCATCTCAAATTTCAGAGAGTTTAAAATTATACGCTAATGATTATGGATTTACATTTGGAGATGTAGAATTTGATTTTTCTAAGTTGGTAGATAACCGCTCAGCATATATTGACAGAATACATGGTTCGTATGAACGTGGACTAAATAACAACAAAGTAGATGTAATAAGAGGATACGCTAAATTTGTTAACAAAAATACTGTTGAGGTAAATGGAGAACAATACACTGCAGACCATATACTTATAGCTACTGGTGGACAACCTACTATTCCAAATGTGGAAGGTGCTGAATACGGTATTACTTCAAATGAAGTATTCGCATTAAAACAATTGCCAAAACGTATCGCAGTAGTTGGAGCAGGATATATTGCTGTTGAGTTAGCAGGAGTGTTTAACGGTCTAGGCGTTGATACACATCTTTTTGTTCGTCGTGATAGACCGCTAAGAACATTTGATAGGGATATGGTAGATACACTAGTAGAAGTAATGGAAAAAGAAGGGCCAAAACTTCATACCCAAGCTATACCTAAAAAAGTAGTTAAATGATGATGATAGTCTAACTTTAGTACTTGAGGATGGACGTGAAGAAACAGTAGATTTATTAGTTTGGGCAATTGGAAGAAAACCATTAACAGAAAATCTTAATTTAGAAGTTACTGGGGTAGAATTAGATGAGCGTGGCTATATTCCAACGGATAAATATCAAAATACTAATGTAGAAGGTATTTATGCAGTAGGTGATGTAACTGGTAGATTAGCTCTAACACCTGTAGCTGTAGCAGCAGGACGTCGTTTATCAGAAAGATTATTTAATGGAAAAACTGATGAACACCTAGACTATACTAATGTTGCAACTGTTGTATTTTCACACCCACCTATTGGATCTATCGGTTATACAGAAGAACAAGCTATAAAAGAATTTGGTGAAGAGAAAAATTAAAGTATATAAAACATCATTTACACCAATGTATTCAGCTGTAACTAGTAATAGACAACCTAGTGTTATGAAATTAGTAGTATTAGGTGAAGAAGAAAAAAAGTAATAGGGTTACATGGTATTGGATTTGGTGTCGATGAAATGATTCAAGGATTTGCGGTTGCTATAAAAAAATGGGAGCAACAAAAACGTGATTTTGATAATACTGTTGCTATTCACCCTACAGGTTCTGAGGAATTCGTAACAATGAGATAATTTATAAAAAGTATGTTTAGTGAAAAAAATGTAAGCTAAACATACTTTTTTTTATTTTATTTGATAATAAATTTTTTTGTAAAGGTATAATATAAGTAGGGAGGGGATACCTATGAAAAAAATTCTAAAAAAATATTATTTATAGGAATATTTTGCAATGTCAATATCTACAGGTTGTGTTGATAAATATAAAGATACAAAAAAAGAAGTGGAGAATAATATACTAGAAGATAATTCTCAGGATATATCAAAAAAATGGATTTCAGCTGAAGATATAGATAGTATTAAATTTAATAATATGAGAAGTAATGTTAAAAATTTATTATCATAATGATGATAAAATTTTAATAAAGGGAAATCTAAAAAGATAAATATCAATTCAATGCAGAAAATAATATATTAGATATTACATCAAAAAGTAGAAGAAGTTAGTGATTATTGGATTACAGTATATCTTCCAAGGAAAGAATACAAAAAGTATATTAATTGAAAATAAGGATGCATCTACAAAAAGTATTTGATATGAATGTAGAAAAATTTGATTATTAATAGTAATGATGAGATTGTTGTTGATAGTGTGGAAGTAGTTAATCTTAATTTGTATACTGAGGATAAAAAAAGTAGTAATAACTAAAGACAATATAGATAAAGCAGTAATAGAAACTAAGAATAATACGAATATCATAGTTGATGAAACTAAAGTGACTTCAATGCATATGACAACAGATAACGGAAATATTTATGCTAGAATAAACGGGGATAAAAAAATGACTATCAAGTCAATTATGGAGAGAATACAACAAAAACCCAAGAAAAAAACAAATAACAGCAATATCAAATACAGGACAGGTAGAAGTTAAATTTATGTAAAAAAAGTAAGAGATGGATAAAAAAATCCATCTCTTACTTTTTCTAATTAAAATTCACCGGTTTTGAGAAACTTCTCTAGTTTCTTTCTATCGCTATCGCTCATCCGAATATGTCTATTTTTTTAATTCTCTAGAATTTTTGATTTTTTTAGCTATTTTTTTGAAACAACTTGTCTTCTATCTTTTAATTCTTTTATAAACATATGACAGTCTCTCAAAATTGCTCCATAACCAAGTGTAGCATCACGTTCATCGTGGTCATCACTAACAACGATTATATCAACAAAATGATCTATTCGTAGTTCTCGCGTCTTTCTTTCAATCCATTGATCGGCTTTTTCACCCGTCTTTGTATAAACAATAGTTATTGGGTCTTCTTCTTTTATATATTCTTTTGAACGGGTTAAGTATGCATCGAAGATGCAATAGACAATATAATTATTACCGCCTGCATACTCTTTAAGAATATCGATAAGGACATCTCTTTCTGCAGGGAAAGTAGAACTTTTGATTAGTTCATATTCTTTCATGCGAAAAAGTAGATTATATCCATCGATAAATAAATATTGCTTTTTCATATTGCATCTCCTTTCTAAATATTGTAATAATTATTAGAAACAATCCCAGTTGTATAAGACACTAGAAAAATCTAATTGCTTCAACTTATCTTCTTGGATAAAGAAGTTTCCGATTCCTTCGTCACCCCACATTATTAAAGGTTCATTAGTACTATAATCAGTATCAATTTGTAAAAGTAAAATGTTATAGTCATTTAAGTATACATCAGAACGTGGATCCCATTGAGTAAAGTGTCCATATCCACCAATTTGTGTTCCACTAGTTAATGTAGTAAGTTCTTTTTCTAAGATATTGAATACATCAATATTTAATTCTTCCAGCTCAGGCCATTCTTCTTCAATTTTAAGACTAGGGAACTTTTCGTTCCAAGCACTATTAAATAAAGAATTAAAGCTATACTCCATAACTGTTATAGGCTGTTTTTCTAATTTAAATGATAGAGCAAAAGTAGCTCCATTTAGAAGAGGAGTTAATACTTTACCATTAAATCCTTTAGGTTGATACAGTGAATTGATTTCTTCTTCTGAATAATGTTCTTCAATAGTTGAGTAATATATAACGCTCTTATTTTTTTATTATTATTTATGTTATTAAAGTCCATGAAATCAGCACCTAGTTGTGGACTTCCACCATAAATCCAAAAATTGAACTATTCCTTCTTTTGGATAGATATTGTTTTCAGGTAATTCCTTACAGTTAATTTGTGCAAGGAATGTTAGTTGTTCATCTTCATTATTTGTAGGGATTTGTGTATTTTTTGGTAGATAAAAAGTTCCTCCAAATTTACTACTTGTTATATCCACAGGTTTATTAGGAGTAGTAGAAATACTTATTGCTTCTTTTGAGTTCTCACTTTTAAAATTTTTGATAAATTGTTCAACTTGAATTAAGTTAAATTCGTTTCCCATAATTTTCTCCAGTTTATAATTTTTATTTCTTTATTGTTTTTCTCATGTCTATATGCTCGATTCCAGCATCAATATATATATTGTTGTTAATACGGTTGTAGCCAAGTTTTTTATAGAAAGTTTCAACATATACTTGGGCACTCAGCTCAATATTGAAGTCTCTATTTAACACTTTTTTTGCAATATCTTCACAACCAAGAATTAATTTATGACCAATACCTTCACCACGGTGATTTTTATCAATGGCAACACGACCAATATGGATTACTTCTTTATCCATATCAATTAGTTGTGCAACACCTATAAGCTCATCACCATTAAAGTAACCGATATGTATTGTATGTTCACTATTATCTTTCTCATCAAGTTCAAGCTCTATAGGAACATTTTGTTCGTTTACAAATACTTCTGTACGTAACTTAAAACCTAATAAACGATCTTTTTCTGATTCAAGTATTCTAATCATTATCTTTTATTCTTTCGTACATTATAATACCTGCAGCAACAGATGCATTCAGACTTTGGATTTTTCCTAACATAGGAAGGTGATATAAGAAATCACACTCTTTAGTAACGACTTTACTCATTCCTTCGCCCTCATTACCAATAACTATAGCTAAAGGAACATCTTTTGCGATTTTAGTATATTCTTCTGAACGCTCGGCTAGGGTAGTTCCAGCAATCCAGAATCCTTTTTCTTTTAGTTTTTTAATTGCATCAGTAAGACTAGATACACGAATAACAGGCATATGTTCGATTGCTCCAGCAGAAGCCTTAACAGCTGTTTGGCTAACGACAGCCGCACGTCGTTTAGGAATAATAATTCCTTTTACACCACTAGCTTCAGCAGTTCTAATAATTGCCCCTAAGTTATGTGGGTCTTCAATATGGTCTAAGATTAATAGAGTAGTGCTCTTATTAATATCTAGCTTATTTAATACTTCATCAAGTTCAAAATAATTATAAGGAGCTACGAAAGCAATAACACCTTGGTGACGCTCAGTTGTAGTATTATCAAGTTTACGTTTAGGTACTTCTTGGCATACTATTTTTTTCTCATTAGCAATAGCAAAGATAGATTTCAAACGACCTTTTTCTATACCTTCTTGGAATAAAATTTTATTAATTTCACGTCCAGATTTTATAGCTTCTAAAATTGCATTACGTCCTGCAATAACTTCTTTATCAGGATCTACTTCAGTATTTTGAACAGGAGCTTTTTGTTCTTTATTTTTTTTACGTAATTCTTTGTAGTAATTATTGTTTTTCTTCATATAATTTAATGATGTAGTTAAACATTTCCTCCAATCTTTCAAAGTTTTTCTCTAAGTATAAATAACCAAAAACAGCTTCTAAACCAGTAGCAAGCTTATACTCCATAATACTTGCATTTTTTTGCTTTCGAATTGTTTTTTTCTGATTTTTTTGCACGATTATAAATTTTTTTCTTCATCTTCAGTTAGAATATTGTTTTTCTAACATATTTCCCATAAAAACTAGCTTGTGCACGAGCTGATACTATAGTAGATACTTTTTTATGAAGCTCATTTATTTTTCCAAGATGATTTTTCATAACATATTCTCTACTCATAATATCATAGATACTATCTCCGATATAAGCAAGTGTTAAAGCTTGCATTTGATTAGGATTTGAAAAGTTTTTTTCAGTAAATTTAAAAGCTATTGTTTTTTCCATCGTACACCTTGTTTAGTATCTTCTAAAACGATACCTTGTTCTTTTAAATCATCACGAATTTTATCCGCTAAGGCAAAGTTACGATCCTTACGTGCTTGTTCACGCTCTGCAATTAGATTTTCGATATATGCATCATCAAGCTTATTATCTTCTTTAACATTAATTCCAAGTATAGAGCTATATGTTTCAAATGCAGCATTAAGAAGCTCTAGAGTTTCTTTATTTACTGTTTCTTTTGAAGTATAAGAGTTAGAAATTCTAACAAGTTCATACCAAGAAGAAAGAGCATTAGCAGTGTTGAAATCATCTTGCATATATTCTTCAAATTTTTCTAATTCTTGAGTTACTGCATTAACAACTTCTTTATCCAATACTTCTTCAGTTGTTTCATTATTTAATCTAAATTGTAGATTTTGATAAGCAGTTTTTAATTTTTCATAGTTAGTAGTAGCTAGTTCAATATTTTCTAATGTGTAGTTAATAGGAGTTCTATAGTGAACTGTAAGCATAAATAAGCGTAGCACCATTGGGTCTATTTCAGCTATAATATCTTTAACTAAACGGAAGTTACCAAGACTCTTACTCATTTTAACATTATCAATATTAATAAACGCATTATGCATCCAATAATTACTAAATGGTGCATGATTGTGACATTCAGATTGAGCAATTTCATTTTCGTGGTGAGGGAATGTTAAATCTTGTCCACCAGCGTGGATATCTATAGTTTCACCTAATGTCTCTTTTGCCATAACTGAACATTCTATGTGCCAACCAGGACGACCTTCACCAAATGGGCTATCCCATTTTACTTCTCCCGGTTTAGCTTTTTTCCAAAGAGCAAAATCAAGGGGATCCTCTTTATGTTCTCCAACCTCAATACGAGCTCCACTAATTAAATCGTCGATAGATTGTTTACTTAGCTTACCATAGTCTTCTTTTTTACGAGTTCTAAAGTATACATCTCCATTTGATTCATAAGCAAAACCTTCTTTAACAAGATCAGCGATAAAATCAATAATTTCTTGCATATATTCTGTTACACGAGGATTTTTTGTAGCGCGAGCACATCCTAGTGCATCATAGTCTTTAAAGAAAGCTTCTATATATTTATTAGTAAGTTCAGTTGTTGAAATTCCTTCTTCATTACTAGCTTTGATTATTTTATCGTCTACGTCAGTAAAGTTAGAAATGAAATCTACTTCGTACCCACTGTGTTCTAAATATTTGCGTACAACGTCAAAAACAATAATAGGACGTGCGTTACCAATATGAATATAGTTGTAAACAGTAGGTCCACACACATACATTTTCACTTTATTTTCTTCTATAGTCTTAAGTATCTCTTTTTGTTTTGTTAATGTATTATAAAGTTTAATCATATTTTTCTCCTTTACAAATTTTAAAAATTTCATTTCTTCTTTTACTGAAATAAAATTTTCAAGGTTAATTAAATATAAGTACTAAATAAAAAAATTCATTACTTAAATTTTTAACATAAAAAAAGCTTATAAATTGAATTGTTAATTTATATTTTTCATATCTCTTGATTTATTTTTTTATTTATATTACAATATAAATAAGTATACAAAAAAAGGAATATTGGGAAATGCATTTATCGGATACTATATTTACGACAGAAAGACATAAAGAAGCAAAAAATATAATACTACTTATACTAGGGACGGTGCTTTTCTCTATATATGCAGGATTATTAATACCTGTAAATAATATAGGTGCGGGTGGCGCGTTAGGTTTAAGTTTAGTATTAAATAAAATATTTGGTATAAAAATAGGGACAGCACAATTTTTACTTAATGTGCCACTATTTTATATTGGATATAAATATGTAAGTAAGAAATTTGTAATATTAACGGTATTTGTAATAAGCACATCATCATTACTTATTAATAACTTACCAAAATTAATTACGCCTGTTCATTTAGGAGATTCTCTAGTTGCTGCAATATTTTGTGGGATTATTTCAGGACTTGCAATGTGTTGTTTATTGGTAGGAGGGGCTTCTACAGGGGGAACAGATATTACAGGTAAATTTATCTCGTATAGATTTAAATTTAGTTTACCAACAGTATTTTTAATTCAAGACATAATTATATACATTATCGTCTGGATTTTCTTCGACATAAAATATGTTATGTATGCATTAGTAATGAGTTTTGTACGTAATCAAACAATGAAAGGTGTACAAAAACTATTCTCAGCATATATTCAATGTACAATTATTTGTAATGATCCTGAAAATATGGTGGAAGTAATAAATAATACTTTACACAGGGGCTCAACAGTAATGGATGTAGAGGGAGGATACTCTCATGAGAAGAAACGTATGATTATTGTGGTTATTCAACAAAATGAAATGTACTTATTGAAAAAACTAGTTGCTAAAAATTGTCCAGAAGCATTTATTACAGTAACTGCAGTAAACACAATTGTAGGTAATTTCAAAGAACATTCATATAGATTATAAACAATAAAAAAGAGCATTAGGTAGCATAAAGTTGCTTAATGCTCTTTTGTGATGAAAAAATAATGAAAATTCATGAAAATAGAAATTTTAATTTTCTTTAAAGTTAAATTTTTGATAGTTTTTATGATTAGAAACAAAGCGAAATAAAAAAAAGTTGCAAAAATATATTATTTTAACAATGTTTTCATAAAAATTATGTAAATTGAAAAATAAAAAAATGTGAACAAAGAAAAGCGGATACAATGTTTGGGTTAAGAGGGAATCAAACAATTTACAAACTTATGTTTAAATGATATAATCTTACAGTATGCTAGCGTATACACGTCATATTAAAATATTTTAAAAATAAGGAGGTATTAAGATGGTAGGAATTATCATCGCAAGTCACGGTGAATTTGCTGCTGGTATTAAACAATCTGGTACTATGATTTTCGGTGAACAGGAAAAAGTAGAATCAGTAGTATTTATGCCTAGTGAAGGTCCAGATGACTTGCAAAGAAAACTTCAAGAAGCTATAGCTAAAGTAGACTCTGAAGAAATTCTTTTCCTTGTCGATCTTTGGGGTGGAAGTCCATTTAACCAAGCCAATAAATTATTTGAAGAAGCTCCTGAAAAAAGAGCTATCGTAGCTGGACTTAACTTACCAATGTTAATCGAAGCATATGCTAGTCGTTTCACAATGACTACGGCACATGAAATTGCAAAAGCAATTACTCCAACTGCTATTGATGGATGTAAAGTTCGTCCTGAAGAACTACAACCGAAAGCAGAAGTAGCAGAAACAGCTGCAAATGCAGCTCCTCAAGGTGAAATCCCTGAAGGTACTGTAATTGGAGATGGAAAAATTAAATTTGTATTAGCACGTTTAGATTCACGTCTATTACACGGTCAAGTTGCGACTAACTGGACAAAAGCAACTCAACCAAACAGAATTATCGTAGTTTCAGATAATGTAGCAAAAGATGAACTACGTAAAAAACTTATTGAGCAAGCTGCTCCTCCAGGAGTTCGTGCTCATGTAATTCCGCTTGATAAACTTGTTCAAGTGTATAATGATCCACGTTTTGGTGATACAAAAGCATTATTATTATTTGAAACACCTCAAGAGGTACTTTCAGTTATTGAAAAAGGTGTAGAAATTCCAGAACTTAACGTAGGTTCTATGGCGCACTCTGCAGGTAAAGTTCAAATTAACAATGTATTATCTGTAGATCAAAACGATGTTGATACTTTCAAAAAGCTTAATGAATTAGGTGTTAAATTTGATGTTCGTAAAGTATCTAATGACTCACGTTCAGACTTATTTAAACTTATTGAAGCAAAAGCTAGTGAAGGTTTAAAATTATAATTAAATAGTATTTATATTAGGAGGACACTATGGAATTTAGTATTCTAGCAATTATTTTAGTCCTTGTTGTTGCATTTTTAGCAGGTATGGAAAGTATTTTGGACCAATTCCAATTTCACCAACCAATTATTGCTTGTTCATTAATCGGTTTAGCAACAGGACATTTATCAGAAGGTATTATTTTAGGTGGTGCCCTACAATTATTAGCACTTGGATGGGCTAATATTGGGGCTGCAGTTGCTCCTGACGCAGCATTAGCATCAGTAGCATCAGCAATTATTTTCATTAAAGCAGGTGACTTCTCTGACACTGGTCGTCAAATTGCGATTGCAACAGCTGTTACACTAGGTACAGTAGGATTAGTTTTAACTATGTTTGTTCGTACATTATCAGTTGTTATCGTGCACAGAGCAGACCACGCAGCTGCAAATGGAAACTTCCGCGGAGTAGAGTTTTGGCACTATGTAGCACTTGCATGTCAAGGATTACGTGTAGCTATCCCAGCAGGATTACTTATGTTCATCCCATCTTCATCTGTTCAAAAAGCGCTTGAGTCATTACCAGCTTGGTTTACAGAAGGTATGACAATTGGTGGGGGAATGGTAGTAGCAGTAGGGTTTGCAATGGTTATTAACCTAATGGCAACTAAAGAAGTATGGCCATTCTTCTTCTTAGGATTTGCATTAGCACCTATTAGCCAATTAACACTTATCGCAATTGGTATCATTGGATTATGTATCGCTATAGTTTACCTAAACCTTTCTAAAAACAAAGGTGGCGGTGGTGGAGGAAATTCTTCATCAGGTGATCCACTAGGTGATATCTTAAACGACTATTAATAAGGAGGAACTAAAAATGACAGAGAAAAGAATTACGTTAAGTAAAAAAGATCGTCGTAGTGTAATGCTACGTTCTCAGTTCCTTCAAGGTTCATGGAACTATGAGCGTATGCAAAATGGTGGTTGGGCATTCTCATTAATCCCAGCTCTTAGAAAATTATATCCAAATAAAGAAGATGCTTCTGCAGCATTAAAACGTCACTTAGAGTTCTTTAACACTCACCCATATATTGCGGCACCTATCTTAGGGGTAACACTTGCTCTTGAAGAAGATAAAGCAAATGGAGCTGAAATCGAAGATTCAGCAATTCAGGTGTTAAAGTAGGTATGATGGGACCATTAGCAGGTATTGGGGATCCAGTATTCTGGTTCACTGTACGTCCTATCCTTGGAGCTATCGCAGCATCACTTGCAACAGGTGGTTCAATTATCGCTCCATTATTCTTCTTTATCGCATGGAACGCAATCCGTATAGGATTCTTATGGTATACTCAAGAACTTGGGTACAAAAAAGGTTCAGAGATTACAAGCGACCTTTCAGGTGGATTCTTACAAACTATTACTAAAGGAGCATCTATCCTAGGTATGTTTGTAATGGGGGTATTAGTAATGCGTTGGACTAATATTAAATTCCCATTAGTAGTTTCTAAAGTTCAATTAGCTGATAAGGCGTATATTCACTTCCCAGGAGAAAAAAAGAACACGTAACAGGTGGAGTATTACAAGATATCGTAACAAAAAGCAACAAGTGGAGACTTCTCATTAACTCCAGAAAAAGTTACTACGTTACAAGATAACTTAAATCAACTTGTTCCTGGATTTGCAGCGTTATTATTAACATTCGCATGTATGTGGTTATTAAAAACGTAAAGTAAGCCCAGTAGCTATTATCTTTGGATTATTCGCATTAGGTATTTTTAGCTCACTTAGCAAAAATTAATGTAATATTTATTAAAAAGGGTTGGAACAATTAAGTTTCAACCCTTTTTTTCTTTATTATAATATAGTATAATTATCTTGATATAAATAAAAATAGTGTATTTATTTTTAAAGAAAAATTTACGTAAATTGGAGGTATTGTAATGGTAGTATCGATGAGTAAGAAAGTCATTTATACGACTAAGGCAAACTGTTTAACTGGTTCTCTTGGTAATAAACACGGTGATGTATTAGTAGGAGATAAATCTTTTGAATTTTATAATCAAAGAAATCCAGAAGATTATATCCAAATACCGTGGGGAGAAATAGAGCGAGTTCGCGCTCAAATGTTCTTCCGCGATAAATATATTAGAGGATTTTTTATAGATACAAAAAGTGCAGGTAGTTTTAACTTTGTGGTAAAAAATGCAGGTAAGTGTCTAAAAAGAAATGAGAGAGTTTCTTGGAAATGAAAAAAATCGTAAGAAATAAACCTTTATTTTCACTTAAAAAAATTATTTAAAAAAATAAAATAAATACGAGTATAAAATATCTAATCAACTTAAAGATTTGAATTTTTAACTCGTATTTTTTTATTATTCTTCAATATTTGAATATAATAGTGCCTCATTATAGTTAAGATCACGTAAAATCTTATCAGCTTCACTATGTTCGATTTTTTTGTTCTAGTTTTAATGCTTTTAAATCTATCTTTTTGCATTTGAATTGCCTCAGTTTCAAATTCTCTTGATTCTTCAATATAACTATCTGAAGGAACATTATAAAGAGTATAATCAAAAATTATCATAAATATTTTTTTAAGAAAAATCAACAGAAAGACTATTTTCTTTTTGTTCGTTGCTCTTCTAGGATATCCATTGCGTTATAAGTAAGAGTATCTATTATTTCTGCCATATCTTTACTAAAAGATTGAACTTGAACTCTAATCTTTTTCATTTTTCTTTTAATCTTTTTTTGAAGTCTTTTTTTCCGTACAAGTTCGAATTTTTTTATCAGACTCAGCTTCTCTAATTAAATTAAGAACAACTAAAAGTCTCTTAAATGTTCTTTCTAAAGAACTCAGCCGTAATGTTATAAATAATTGCTTATAAACTGAGTAAGTAACTAGTTTTCTTATACGCCAATCCCTTACTTCAAATACTCTTTTTTTAAAAACCTATTATTATCATATTTAGCTAGGAGTTCATTAACTTTTTTTCTTGTTCAGCTTTTTCTAACTAGTTTAGAAAGATCCTTAATATACTTAATTAATTCTTTTTCTATTATTACAAAAGTATATTTGTTGTTCTTGTAATTTTTTTATAGCTATTGCATAACCCATTCTTTCAGAATTGGTATTAAGTTTATTGTAGTATTTTTCTTGTAACTCATTAATTACCTCATTTAATACTTTACTGCGTGCATTATTTTTATGCTCTATTTCCTCATCTTCTGTTTTGATAATAAGTGGTAGGAATATAGTTCCTATTATCATACTTAGTAAGACAACTCCACTCCCTATAAATAATATAGCATTACGAAGAGGGAAGGGCTCGCCTGCAGTTCCAATAGTTAATGGAATCATAAGGGCAGTTGCTAAAGTTACTGTTCCGTGAATACCACATAATGAAGTAACTAACGCATATTCAAATCTACTATAGTTACCAACATCAAGCTGTCTAGTTTTTAAAAATTCGACAATATTATGTGAAGTTTTAAAAGTATGCTGTTGAAATGATACATAAAAAATATAAACAAAAGTAAATCTAGTTATAATTAATGCAATAGTGATTAAATAACATAGAACATAGCAGTTTGAACGTCAAGGTCAGGATAAGTAATCATATTTCTAAATATACCAGGTAATAAATATCCTAATAATACAAACACAAAACCGTTAAGTACATAAGAAATTGTATCCTGATTATAACTAATTGATACTACTGCTTGGTTATCTAATGAATCACCTTGTCTAAGATATCTTTCGAAATTAAGTAATATTCCGGCAAAAAAACTACTGCAATAATTCCTGAAAGATGGAATTCTTCTGCAATAAAGTAAGTTGCTACCGGTAATATTACTTGGATAATTACCAGTATACTAGGTTCAGTATTTAAAAATTTCCTATTAACAAGTTTTATAGAAACAATTATTAAACCAATTAATATCCCTAAAAACATTCCTCCAATCGCAGTAATAAAAAATTCTCTAGAAGATCTAGAAAGTGAGAAAGTTCCAGTAATAATAGATGCTAGAGCTATTTTAAAAGATACGATACCTGCAGCATCATTAAGAAGTGATTCTCCTTCTAAAATGGACATTAGTCCTTTTGGCAACTTCATACCTTTTGTAATAGATTTTACCGCTACTGCATCGGTAGGTGACAGGATAGCGGCTAGTGCAAATGCAGCACCTAAAGATATAGATGGAATAATATAATTAATAAAATAACCAACGACTACTACCGTTGTAATTACTAAACCTACAGCCATGTAAACAATAGGCTTTTTATAGAGCCAAAGCTCACTACGTGATGCTTTGTATGCATCTGTAAATAATAGTGGTGCAATAATTAAGGCCATAAAAGCTTCGGATTCAAATTCAAAATGAAGCGGAATAGCTAAATAAGATATCAAGAATCCTAATATAATTTGGAAAAGTGCTGCTGGAATTCTAGGTATATATTTGTTTAAAAAAGAACCTATTATAACTAGTGTAATAAAAACAGATATTGTAATAAGTATTTCCATCAAAAACCTCCTTGTTAAAATTTTATTATAAAACGAAGAATAGATAATTTTCTCGTATATACAAACCTAATTTTACACAATGTTTTTCTGAAAATCAATATATTAAATTAAACATAAAAAAAGTAGCTTATACGTATGTATAAACTACTTTTAAAAGTTTAATATTATTTGTTAGCTTTTCTTCTAGAAATAACTAGAGATGTTGCAGCTAATAGTCCTAGACCAACCATTGAAGCGTCAGTAGTAGTACCTGTATTTGGTAATGTTTTAACATTTCCTTTAATAGCACTAGCTGTTCTGAAGTGTTTAACTTCTTTATTAGCAGAAGCTACTTGTAATTCAGGAAGAGCATCTTGAACAGCTGCTAGACCTGTTTGGTGACTAACACCATTGTTATCAGTAATTACTTTACCATCATTAACTGGTTTAGCTGGTTTTGTTTCTGGAACAAATGGTTTAATACCAGGAATAATACGAGAGTATGGGAATGGATCTTGGTAAGCAAGGAATTGTTCAGGAGATAGTTGTTTAATATAGTTAACAACAACATCATCCATTGTAGCACCACCTTCGTTACGAGCTCCACCTAACATTGTATAACCATCACCACCAACAGCTAAGAAGTCATTTGTTGCAACATAGTATGTTCTATTAGGATCAAGAGGTTCAAATTCACCAGTTTTTTTGTTTAAAACATGGATAGAAAGAACTCTATCTCCAGCTTTTCTATGTGGATCAAAAACAACTTTAATTGAGCTAGATGATTGTAAGAATCCACCGTTACTTCCTAATTGTGGTTTTCCTTGAGCGTCAAGTTCTTCTTTACCATCTTTTTTTCATTTATAAGAGCTCTTAATGAGTGCTCATACATTTTCTTAACATCAGAACCTTTAACTTGGATTTGAGTAAGTTGGTTACCGAATGGCATAACTTTGATAATGTCTCCTACAGTAACAGGTAAGTCTTTGTTAAGAGTTGTACGAATACCACCACCGTTTGTAACAGCGAAGTCACTTTCGTGATCAAACTTAGTTGAGTTGTAAAGTGCATCAGCGATTAAGTTACCTAAGTTAGTTTCTTTAGTACGAACATTTTCACTAGTTCCTTCTAAAGTATAAGGAGATTTGTCAATTACAACAACATTTCCTTTAGCAGCAAATTCATCTTGTGCAGCTTTAACGATTTTTTCAACATTAGCATCTGGAGTTAAATCTTTAGCATTATCTTTAGCAGATAACATCACAGATTTAAAGTTTTCGATTTTTTTAGTATCTTTGTTATAATCGAAAGTCATTTTTCCAACGTATTCTAAGTATGATTTAGCTTGCACGTGGTGTACAGGAGAGCTTGCCTCATCTTGAATAAGTTGGTGTGAGTGTCCATCTATTACAAAAATAGAAGTTCCAGCAAATAAAGGATTTGCTTTTAAAGCAGCTGCTAGTGCAGAACCTTTTTCATCTTCTAATGTAGTAGTATCATCTCCTAAGTGGGCAAGAACAGCTATGAAATCTACTTTATCTTTAATTCTAGTGATTTCATTTGTAACTTCTGGAATAGGTTTTTTAAATGTTACACCTTTAATTCCTGTAGGGTTAGTTTTTGTTGCTGTTTCAGGAGTAGTAACTCCGACAATACCAATTTTAACACCATTTTCGTTTATAATAGCAGAAGGTTCAAAAAGACGTTTTCCATCTTTATAAACGTTTGTAGAAAGAATAGGGAAGTTTAACCACCCACCATTTTGAGGGTTATTTTTGTATTTTTCTACAGTATCTAATCCAAAATCGAACTCATGGTTACCAGCAGCCATAGCTTTATAACCAATTTCATTCATAGCTTTTGCCATATCTTGACCTTTAGATTGGTTAGAAACTGGTAAACCTTGGAATGCATCCCCGGCATCTAAGGCAATAACAGTTCTATTTGGATTTTCTTTCTTTTCTTTATCGATAAGAGCTTTCTCACGAGCAGAACCGAAAGAAGTTGGTTTTCCTTTATATTCTTCATAACCAAGACGACCATGCATGTCGTTAGTATGGAAAATAGTAAAAGGAACTTTATTATCAGCAAGTGCAAACGAAGAAGTAAATACTTGTGATAATAGAATAAAGAACGTAAGTAGAAATACTACTACTTTTGATGATCTTATTCTCATTATAATATCCTCCGAAATTTATATATTCGCATTAAAAAAACGCATACTTAAATTATATCATAAATAATAAAAAAATATAGTATAAATTTAAGAAAAATTGAGAGAAACTATAAAAATAAAAAAACTTAGTGAAAAATATGTGGAAAAATAAATGAAAATTACTTACATTTACAAGTGCTATATATTACTAAATATAATATAATTTTTAAATAGTAAAAGAAATAGTTAAAGTATTCGTAGGAATCTAATAGTAAAATAGCGTAGCAGCAATAAGGACTGTTACGCTATTTTCTAATTCTATTATATCTGTTCACTAATACTACTTACTTTATCTAGTATTTCATCAAGACTAAAGTATCCGCTTTTTTGAATAGAAAGTTTTCCCTCAATGTATACTTCTACAGTTGGTGCTGAAAGAATGCCTCGTTGAGCAGCGATTTCCATATTTTCTTCTAATGAGATATAGTAAGCTGCTACATCTTTATGATTTTCTTGCCACGTAGTTATTTTATTTTTTATAGAGTGGCATGGCATACATGTTGCAGCACCGTATTGAATAATTGTAATAGTATTTTCGCTAATAATTTTATTTAAGTCATCTTTGTTTGGAAATTCAATCATATTTTATCTTCCTTTGATTTAAGTGATTAGTTCTTATTTTCTTATTATTAATATATTATCTTCTTTTTAGTTGATAGTCAACTATTCTTAATAATACACTAGTATTCTAAGCTAGTAGATTCTTTTTTAAATGGAGTACACTAGAGTATATGTGTTATAATCAACTAAGAAGAATATTATAGCTAATTTAGAGAGGGGAAAAACTGTGATTAGGAAATTACATAAGGATGATATAGATAGTTTTGCTAATATATGGTTAAATACTAATTTACAGGCACATTGGTTTTATAGATGAACAATATTGGAAGAAAAAAATTATGAATTAGTAAAAGGAATGTTATTGGAAGCAGAAGTATATGTTTATGTTGAAAGATAATGAAGTTTATGGTTTTATAGGTATTAATGAAGAACATATTGAAGGTATATTTATTAATAGTGAGGCTCAATCACGAGGCCTAGGAAAAATCATTACTAGACTTTTGTAAAGGAGAAAAAAAGAAAGATTACATCTAAATGTATATCAAAAAAATACTAGAGCTATAAGTTTTTTTATAAAAAAAGAAGGATTTAAAATTGAAAGTACTAGCATTGATGAAATAACGAAGGAAAAAAAGAGTATTTTATGGTATGGGAAAAAAATAGAGGATAAAGAAAATATAAAAAAATATTATTAATAATTTTTTTGAAGCAACCATATAGGTATTTTTTTTCCTTAATTCTGATAAATTTTCAGAAAAACTCTTGACATTGATTTTTTTCATGTGTGATATGATTTTTGATAACGTAAATAGATAAGTATTATAAAAAGAGGCCGCGATGACTAATTTAAAAGGTAGCATCGCCGAAGTGATTTTGTGTCACTGGGGTTATGTCGAATAGGCATAACACTGTCATTAGAAAATGCCCATTTTCTTCATGGTGAGCTTTTTATAATAAGGGCAAGAGGATGAGTATAGAATTATAAACTAGACTGCAAGAACCTTTTGTTCTTGTGGTCTATTTTTTATATAAAATACAGGAGATAATCAAATGAAACTTTTTAATGGAATGACAGTAGAAAATAATGAACTTGCAATATCGGGTGTCACGGTAAGTGAACTAAGGCGAAAGTATGGGACACCACTTTATGTTTATGATGAAAATATGTTAGAAAATCAATGCGATACATTTATCTCTAATTTTAAAAGTAAAAAGTTTAAAACGGAAGTTCTATACGCATCAAAAGCATTTAGCTGTTTAGAAGTTTTAAGAATAGCTAACCGTGCAGGGTTAGGAGTAGATGTTGTATCTTTAGGAGAGATACATACAGCTTATAAAGCAGGATATGATATGTCAAAAGCATATTTCCATGGAAACAATAAAACTCGTGAGGAGTTAAAATATGCCATTGAAGTAGGTATAGGAACTATTGTAATTGACAATGACTACGAATATGAAATGATTAATGATTTAGTTAAAGAAAGCAAAAAGACCGTTGATGTATTATTAAGAATCAATACAGGAATAGATGCACATACACATGAGTATATTAAAAACAGCTAAAGATGATTCTAAGTTTGGATATTCAGTTTATGATGAAACTATCTTTGATTTAATCGCTGATATTAATGGACAAAGTAATCTAAACTTTTTAGGGTTCCACTCTCATATCGGATCTCAAATATTTGAGAAATCTTCATTTTATGAAGCTGCAAAGGTAGTAATGGAGTTTAGTAGAAGAGTAGAAGAAGAGTTAAAACTTACTATTAAAGTATTAAATCTAGGTGGTGGTTTTGGTGTTTACTATACTGATGAGGATAAACCATTTGAACTTGGGGAATTTTTACAAGAATATATAAAAGTAATAGAAACTGAAAGTGAAAACTTCGGTTTAGAATTAGAAAAAGTAGTTATCGAACCAGGTAGAAGTTTAACATGTAATGCTGGTAGTACATTATATACAGTTGGTGGAGTTAAGAAGACTTTTGCCGGACGTGAGTATATCTTCGTAGATGGAGGTATGGCAGATAACCCGCGTTATGCATTATACAAAGCAAAATATGAAGCAGCACTTGCTAATAAGATGAATGCCGATGCAAATACTGTTTATACAGTTGCTGGGAAATGTTGTGAATCAGGAGATATGTTAGTAATGGATACTAAATTACCTAAGGCTGAGCAAGGTGATTTACTGATAGTACCATCTACAGGAGCATATAATTACAGTATGAGTAGTAATTACAATAGATTACCAAAGTTACCAGTAGTTTTTGTTAAAGATGGAACTAGTAGACTGGTAATTAAAGGCGAAACATTAGAAGATTTAATAAGACAAGATATTTAATAAAAAATACAAATAACAAGGAGACAAGATTATGACAATTTATACAGGAAGCGGAGTAGCAATAGTAACACCATTTTTTGAAGATGGAAGTGTAGATTATAATACGTTTGGAGAACTAATAGAATTTCAAATTGCTGAAGGAACTGATGCAATTATTGTAGCGGGTACAACTGGAGAAAGCTCAACTATGCCAGATGATGAACAAGTAGCAGTTATTGATTTCGCTATTAAAAAAGTAGCAGGACGTATACCAGTAATCGCTGGTAGTGGGGTTAACGATACAGCACACTCAATAAGATTAAGTAAAGAAATAGAAAAACTAGGACCAGATGCACTATTAGTAGTAACACCTTACTATATTAAAACTAGTCAACAAGGTTTAATTGAACACTTTGAAGCAATAGCTAATAGTGTCGACTTACCGATTGTATTATATAATGTACCAGGAAGAACTGGTCAGGTAATGGCACCAGAGACAATCTTACATTTATCTCAACATAAAAATATCGTAGCTTATAAAGATGCAGTGGGAGATATCGCTCATACTTTAGCTGTTAGAAATTTAGTAGGAGATAAAATAGATATCTACTCTGGTAATGATGATATTAATGTACCTATTATTCTAGCTGGAGGTAAAGGAACTATTTCAGTTTTTAGCGAATATTTATCCAAAAAGCAACACATGAAATGTGTAAATATGCTTTAGAAAGACAAGTAGATAAAGCATTTGCTTTACAACTAAAATATTTAGACTTTATTCATATGTTATTTGCTGAACCTAATCCAATGCCAGTTAAAAAATGTGTAGAGTTAATTGGTAAATCAGCTTGTCACTATCGTCTACCAATGACACATGTAGCCCCAACGTTAGCTACAAAACTTGAACAAGAGATTGCAAGACTTAATTCATTACAAGGAGAATAAATATGCGCGTAATATTAAGTGGATATAATGGAACAATGGGTCAAGTATTAAAAAATTATATCCAAGAAAGTACTGATATAGAAATAGTTGCAGGTGTCGGACAACATGCTTTAGAAGAAGTTTTTCCAACTTATACAAGTTATACAGACTTAGAAAAAGTTGCTGATGTGATTATAGACTTTTCACATCATGCAGGAACTGCTGATTTAGTAGAGTATGCTTCTAGAACACTAACAAAAGTAGTAGTAGCTACAACTGGACATACACCAGAAGAATTAGTTTTAATAGATGAGCTAGCAACTAAAGTGGGAGTAGTATATGCTGGTAACTATAGTTTAGGTGTTAATGTCTTAGTAGAATTAGTAAAAAAAGCTAGTGAATTACTACTAGGTTACGATATAGAAGTAATAGAAAAACACCATAATAAAAAGGTAGATGCACCAAGTGGGACAGCTAAAATGTTAGTAAATGCTGTTAAAGATGCTGATGAATACAATAAAGTATATGGACGTCACGGGGATATGAAACGTGGTGAAAAAGAAATAGGTATTCATGCAGTTCGTGGTGGAACAATAGTAGGTGAGCATGAAGTTATATTTGCAGGCGAAGATGAAGTTATAGAAATCAAACACACTGCATTAAGTAAAAAAATGTTTGCTAAAGGTTCAGTAACTGCAGCTAATTGGTTAAATAATACTGATGAACCAAAACTTTATTCTATGAAAGATGTACTAGGTATAGAATAAAAAAAGATAGAATAATAAAAAATATAAATATAAATAGGAGATAGTAATGAAATCAACTGAAGAAATAATTAAATTTATAGCAACATCAAAAAAAGAAAAACACCCGTTAAAGTATATGTGAACTTTAATACAGCTGTGGAATTTCCAGAAACTTTAGAAGTTTTTTTGGAGAAGGTAATTCAAAAAGTTATCTTTGCTGACTTTAGAAGATTGGACAGCATTTTTTTAGAAAAATAATAAAGAAGCGGTAAAAAAATTATCGTTTAGAAAAATGATCGTCGTAACAGTGGTGTACCAATGATAGATTTAACTCAGTTTAATGCTCGTATAGAGCCAGGATGTTCAATTCGTGAACACGTAAGTATTGGTGATAATGCGGTTATTATGATGGGGGCTGTTATTAATATAGGAGCCAAAAATTGGTAAAAAAATACAATGATCGACATGAATGCTATTTTAGGTGGACGTGCAGAAGTTGGAGAAAAAACTCACATGTCGGTGCAGGGATCAGTACTATCTGGAGTTATTGAACCAGCTAATGCAACTCCAGTAAGAGTAGGAAATAATGTTCTTATTGGGGCAAATGCAGTAATCTTAGAAGGTGTTCAAATAGGTGATAATGCAGTAGTAGCCGCAGGTAGTGTAGTTACAAAAGATGTTGAACCTGGAACAGTAGTTGCAGGGGTACCAGCTAAAGTAATTAAAACTCGTGATGAAGTAGCAGGGGAAAAAGTTGATATTATAGCTGAACTTAGAAACTTATAGTTAAAAGTGGGATGAGAGAATGAAAATAATAACAGAAGAAAACTTAAAAACTTGGCGTAGACATTTACATCAAAATCCAGAATTATCTTTAAAAGAATACAAAACAAAAGAATTTCTAATTTCTATTTTAGATGAGTATGGAATAGGTTATAAAGAAGCATTAGAAACAGGATTAGTAATTATATTAAATGCTAATAATGAGACTAAAGATACAGTTCTTTATAGAGCAGATATAGATGCACTACCTATTCAAGAGGAGAATAATATTGATTTTAAATCACGAACAGATGGTGTAATGCATGCATGTGGTCATGATGGACATACAACAATGTTATTAGGAAGTGTTATCGAAGCAGCAGATTATTATAAAAATAATGATACATATGTTAATAGTATCTTTGTTTTTCAACCAGCTGAAGAAACATTTGGTGGTGGTAATTTATTAATCGATGACTTTGATTTTACGCCATTCAATATATTAGCAAGTTATGCGTTGCACATGAATCCAGATTATCCTGAAAATAATATTGTTTCTAAACCAAATGAAATAATGGCTAGTGCAAATGAGTATAGAATATACATAAAAGGTAAAGCAGCTCATGTAGGGCTTAAAAATACTGGTATAGATGCGCTAAATGTTGCAACAATGTTTTTCCAAGAAATGTTAAAACTAAATGCATTACATACAAAAGCTCGTAACACTAATATTATTCATATCGGAAAAATGTATGGTGGAGATGCTATGAATGTAGTTGCAGAAAATGCTTATATGGAAGGAACTATTCGAACTTATAGTATGCATGATTTAGCAATTATAAAAAAAGCTATTCTAGATACTAAAAAAGGTTTAGAGTACCTTACTGGTGCAGAAATAAGGGTAGAATTTGCTGAAGGATACCCGGCTGTTATTAATGATTCAAACCCATATGAAGTAATGCGTGAAGTAGTTAGTAATAAAGAGATTTCTTATATTGAATTAGAAGAGGCATACTTATATGGAGAAGATTTCTCATTCTTCAGTAGATTATCACCAATAAATTATAGTTTTCTAGGACTAAGAAATGAAGAAAAAGACTTTATTTCTGGACTGCATACACCTACTTTTAATTTTGATGAAAAAATATTAGCAACAGGTGTGAAATATTACCTAGGATTAATAGAGTATTATAATAAAAAATAATAATATTGTAGAGTGGTGGAAAGCCAATTTATTATATAGTTAGGAGAGCTATGGCAACAATAGAGATAAATTATCATAATATTAAAACAAAATGCTATAAACTTAAAAAAAGAAGCCCAAGATATTATTGCTGTTGTAAAAAAATAATGCTTATAATTTGGACTTAAAAAGAATGTGTCAAAAATTTTTTTTCCGAAGCTGGAATAAATTACTTTGCTACTACAAAAGAAGAAGAGTGCAAAATTATTAGAGAAACATTAGAGAGGAAGTTAGTATTTTTCTTATTAAATCCAACTAGAGATTTTTGAATTGGTAAGAAAAATATAATATAGAAGTTAATATAGCTAATTTAGATTATTTAAAAAGAAAATATAGATGAATTACGAGATTTAACATTACAATTAGAATTTGCTGGTAGTATGAGAAGAGCTGGGGCCAAAACACTAGACGAAGTATTAAATATAATTAATTTTTGTAAAGAAAACAATTTAAATCTAAAAGGATTTTGGTCACACTTTTCGTTTGCAGATGAATTTCGATGGGATTTTTATGAAAAAGAAAAAAAGAGCTTGTATTAAAAAGTATTAGAAGAAGCATTAAAAAAATTCATGATTTTTGAAGTAGTCCATTTACAAAATAGTGCATCTTTCTTAAGAGATGGTGCATTTGAAAAAACAACACATCAAAGGCTAGGAATAATTTTATATGGGGCCTTACCTTATGATGTTAAACAATATTCAGTTGCGTTACCAAATCTAGTAATAAAAAATCCAATTACTGTTTATGGAGAGATAGTCAATATAGTAGATTTAAAAAGAAGGGGAATGTATTGGTTATTCTAATGCTTATATAGCGGAAAAAGGATAAAAAAAGTAGGGGTAGTAAATATTGGCTATGGTGATGGAATTTTAAGAGATAGACTTAGAGGTAAATACATGCATTATAAATAATAAAGAAAAAAAGATATCTATGCAACAATGATGAGTCACTTGGTTGTTGAGATTTCTGAAAAAGGAAAAAAATAGGGGATAAAAGTATTTCTGTATGATGATATACAACAGTTACATGATTATGTTAAATACTTTGGACCTAATTCAGTTCAGCTTGCAGCATTAAACTATAATAGTTTAAATGTAAAAAAAATATATTAAAAAGAGAATCCTTAGTAAAATTTATACTAAGGATTCTTTTAAATATTTTAGTCTAGATTATTCTTGATCTTCTTGGAATTTTTTAGCGATTGTAGCTTCAAAATCTTTAGGGATAGAGCGTTGTTTAATGATGATAACATCACATTTAGCATAACGTACAATACCCTCAGAAACAGATCCCATAAGCATACGTTTGAATCCAGTTAATCCAGAAGAACCACAAACTACTAAGTCGATACCTTTTTCATCAACGATATCTTCACTTAGAACGATTTTAGGAATACCTTGTTCTACGATTCCGAAAACTTTAGTAAGTCCATCTTTTTCTGCAGCTTCTACATAGCTATCAACTAATTCTTTAGTACGTTTGTAGAATGAGTTAAAGATATAAGGATCTGATAGTCCAGATGTAGCGATTGTTGCATCGATAACAGAAGCGATGTATAATTCAGCATCTTCATTTCTTCTTGCGATAGCAACTGCATTTTTGAAAGCCCATTCAGCTTGTTTTGAACCATCGACAGCGACTAGTATTTTAGAGTATTTATTTTCCATAATTAAAACCTCCACCCTATTTTTATTTACTTATATTATAACACATTTTGTTTAAAAGTAAAACGTTATTTTCAAGAATAATATAAACAATATTTTTTAAATTAAGATAAATACGAAAAAAATAAGGTTGACATATATGCTATATGAATATATATGTTATATGAGATAGAGTAGTGATAAAGTGTAATAAGATAATCTTTTATTTAATTTAGAAAAATTAAAAAAATATAAGGAGAACTTAGAGTTTTTATCTAAGCTCTCCTATATAGTATTATTCAGTAACTGTAATTGTTCTAGTTCTTTTGTGCTCTTTTCCGTCTATTTCCACTTTATAAACAGCTTCATAAGTTCCTGGAGTATTTTTATCGAAATTGCTTTCTATAACAAGATTTTCCAAATAAGATTGCCCTGCTTTTCTAGCGATAACTCCTTCTTTACTAATATCAACATCTTCACCGACTTTAACAGTAACATTTTCTGGAATGATAAAATAGAAAGTACGTTGTAGGCGACGTTCAAGACGTTTTCTATATTTTTCTTCATCTTCAGCACTCATACGATCACGAAGTTTTTCATCAACTAGAGGCATTAATTCTACTTCAGTATCTGCGATACAAATTCTACTATTTACTAAAGTAAAAGTTTGTGTTCTTCCAGGTCCACAGTATGATTGGCATCCTATAATAAATTCCGCATTAGGTGCTTTTTTCTTAAGTTTAGGTATTAAAGTTTTTAAGTTTACTCCTAAACAATCGTCACATAGTCTAAATGTTACTTTGTCTTCTGTAATAACATTTTTATCTTTATTTTCTGCCATTGTATTTCCTTTCTTAATGTTTTCTTCCTTTATGATAAAATCAATTATATCATATTATAGACACAAATTAAATTTTTAAAACTACTATTTTTGTTAGTTTTTTTCTTATAACAATATTACTAGTAAATAATAAGATAAATAGTATTAATATGTAAATTATTATTTCTTATAATAAGACTTTATAAAAAATCTTCTGGTACCATTTTTTTATTAAATTAGACTCACTTTGGGCTTAATAACCATAAATCATTTGAAAAAAAGAGTAGTATGAAACTTAATCCAAAAAAAGAATTAAAATTATAAGCTATAACTGCAGAAAGCCCACCAACTAGGACTATAAATAGCAGCAAGACTTTATTAAAGATTTTAGTAATATATAGTAAAGATTTTTCCTCGTAAAAATTAAAAATAATTATTATAGTAGATAGAATAAATGTGATAAAACAGTAAATCATAATGTTATGACTAAAAAGTATATAAATTTTGAACATCTACCATATGTAAAAATATCTTTCTCGGAAAAACCAGTCTGTATTTAGTTGTTCTTTTTTTATTTAAGTAATTTAACAGGTTTTTGTGTATTATTTATTAAGTTATCACTTGAAGTACCTATAGAAGAGGCTAAGTTTTTCCTTTCTGGTAGAAATCTTTTATAAAAAGTTTAAATCAAAACAAACATAAAAAAATCACAGCTAAAAATAGAGCTGATAAATAATGAAAAAGCATTGAATTATTATTAAAAAAATGTTGTAAAAAAATTTTTTTCATAGAGTAACCTCCAATGCATATTATACCATAAATATGCATAATTAGTATTAGAAAAAAAGAATAGAAGAGATAAGACGTTTAAGGATTTTGGTTTACATATTTACATTTTTTTAACAAATTATTTCCTAAAAAAATAAAGAATTTGAGTAAAAAAAGTAGTTGTAATTACAGTAATTTGTGTTAAAAATAATGGTATAATCAACTATTTGGGGGAATCATGAATAAGTTTTTTTTAAGATCTATTTAGAGTTAAAAAGAAAAAAATTGAAAACAAACAATATAGATCTAATAGTTTGCTACCTAGTGAAAAATGATTTAGCCAGAGAGTATGGTGTATCTAGGGAAACTATTAGAAAGGCTTTATTACTATTACTAGAGAATGGTTATATTCATAAAAATTCAAGGCAAAGGGTTCAATCGTCCTAGATGTTCACAGATATAGAATGCCTGTAACTGGTATTTTGAGCTTCAAAGAACGACATGAATTTTTTTAAATAATGAAATAGAAACTAGGGTAATAGAAAATAAAGAAATTGACGCACCTGAATTTTTTTAATCAAAACAAGGTTTGTTAAAAAGAGGTGAGAAGGTTATTTATTTGGTACGCCAAAGAATAATTGATGGCGAAGCAGTAATCTTAGATAAAGATTATATTAAAGAAAGAATATAATAGAAGAACTTCCTACAGAAAAAAAGTAAAAAGAATCGTTATATAATTATTTAGAGAACGATTTAGGGATTAAAAATTTCTTATGGAAACAAAGATTTTTAAAAATAGAACCTGTAAATGATGAGGATGTTAAATATATCGATTTAAATGGACATAATCATATTGCTGTTTTTAAGAAGTGATATTTATACAGAAGGAACAGATTTCCTTCATTATAATGAAAGTCGCCATAGAGTCGATAAATTTTATTTTTTTCAGAGTTTGCAAGAAGAACAAATGACAAATCAAATAACTAATAATTAATAAAGGTATAAGAGTGTACAAAAATTTATACATTCTTATACCTTTATTTTACTTTAAAAAAATAATTTTTCAAAAATTTATTTATATTTCTAAAATAAAAAAACAATAGAATTAACTACTACAAAGGTTAAAAAAAGGTAAGAACTTTTTACAAATATTTTGATTGGAAAAAAAGTCGATGTTTTCCTGTTGAAAAAAATATATTTAAGTGTATAATAATTACTAAGTTAGAAATTTCCGGGAAATAATCCGGAAATATTTTTTTGTGGGAGAGTGAGGAAAAAGTGAAAGTAATAGTATTTTTCATTAACAGGAAATTGTAAAAGATTCATAGACATGTGTAAGATACCAGAAGAAGACGTTATAGATTTATGGGAAATAGATTACGATGTTGATTTTGATTATATACTAATTACACCTACTATTGGTTTTGGAAAAGTTCCAGAGGATGTCGAAAGATTTTTTTAGAGAAAAAAATAATAAACATTTAAAAGGTGTAGTAGGTAGTGGAAACAAAAAAATTGGGGTAATAGATTTGCAAAAAGCTGCTGATACTATTAGTGAACAGTATGAAGTTCCGCTTCTTATGAAAAATTGAATTACATGGAAATACAAAAGACTTAATAAAATTTAAGAAAAATTTATTTGGAGAGTGTGAAAAAAATGGAAAAAAATTTAACCATATAGAATTAAATAATGAAGTTACAAAGCGTGGAGATAATGGGATTTTTTTCAGATTAGAAAAAAAGATCAAGAAGCTATTGCTGAGTTTCTTCGTGAAGTAGACTATAAAAACAGTAAAGTTTAGTTCTGAAATTAAGAGATTAAGATACTTAGTAGAAGAAAAACTACTATTATAATATTTTTTTGATAAATATATTGAAGATGAGATTGTTGAATGTTTAGAACTTGCAGCTAATTATAAATTTGAGTTCAAAAAGTTATATGGCAGCAAGTAAGTTCTATAAAGACTATGCATTAAAAAAACAAATGATAAAAAAACAATATTTAGAAAAACTATAATCAACACGTATTTATAGTAGCTATGTATTTAGCAGATGGAAATGTTTCTTTAGCTAAAGAACTTATGATTTCTATGTTAGAGCAACGTGTTCAACCAGCGACTCCAACTTTCCTAAACTCTGGAAGAAGTCGTCGTGGAGAATTAGTATCTTGTTTCTTATTAGAAGTAGGAGATTCACTAAATTCTATAAACTACATTGATTCTACAGCAAAAACAACTTTCTAAAAATTGGTGGAGGGGTAGCGATAAACTTATCTAAACTTCGTGCACGTGGAGAAAGTATTAAAGGAATTAAAGGTGTAGCTAAAGGGGTTATTCCTGTAGCTAAATCTTTAGAACAAGGTTTTGCATATGCAGATCAACTTGGACAACGTCCTGGGGCTGGAGCTGTGTACTTAAACATCTTCCACTATGATGTATTAGAATTTTTAGATACTAAAAAAGTTAACGCCGATGAAGAATTACGTTTACCAACTATTTCTACTGGTATTATCGTTCCATCATTATTCTTTGATTTAGCACGTGAGAATAAAGACTTCTATATGTTTGGACCTCATTCAATCTATGAAGAGTACGGTCTAGTATTAGATGATATAGATTTAGCGAAATATTATGACGAATTTGTTGCTAATGAGAACATTATGAAACGTAAATATAATGCTCGTGATATGCTGAACTTAATAGCACAAACACAATTACAATCAGGATACCCATACTTAATGTTTAAAGATAATGCTAATAAAAAAACCATGCACTTCGTGAAATTGGTCAAGTTAAGATGAGTAACCTATGTACAGAGATTTTTCCAATTACAAGAAACTTCTGTAATTAAAGATTACAGTGAAGGAGATATTATTAAACGTGATATTTCTTGTAACTTAGCATCATTAAACATTGTTAATGTAATGGAAAGTAAAAAAGTTAAAGAATCTATTTACTCAGGTATGGATGCCTTAACATTTGTAAGTGATTCTACAAAAATTAAAAATGCACCTGGTGTAGTAAAAGCTAACGAAGAGTTCCACTCAGTTGGTCTTGGGGCGATGAACCTTAATGGATATTTAGCTAAAAAAACTGTATAGCATATGATAGTGAAGAAGCGAAAGATTTTGCTAATGTCTTCTTTATGATGATGAACTACTATACTTTAGAACGTTCAATGCAAATAGCAAAACAAAGAGGACAAAGCTTCAAAGACTTTGAAAAATCTGATTACTATAACGGAAGTTATTTTGCTAAATATATCGAAAAAGATTACTTACCAAAATCAGATAAAAGTAAAAAGAATTATTTGAAGGGATTTATATTCCTACTAAAGAAGATTGGCACAGCTTTAAAAAAATAGAATTAAAGAGAACGGATTATACCATGCGTACAGAATGGCTATAGCTCCAACTCAAAGTATTTCTTATGTTCAAAAACTCAACATCAAGTGTGTTACCGATTGTTGATAAAAATCGAACGTAGAACTTACGGAAATGCTGAAACATTCTATCCAATGCCATACTTAAGTCCAAAAAAACACAATGGTACTACAAATCAGCATTTACTATGGATCAAATGAAACTTATTGACTTAATGTCAGTAATCCAAGAACACGTAGACCAAGGTATTTCTGTAATATTATATGTTAATTCAGATATTACTACTAGAGAACTTGCTAGATATTATATCTATGCACACCACAAAGGATTAAAATCACTGTATTACACTAGAAACAAACTTCTTTCAGTAGAAGAATGTACTTCATGTGCTATATAGAAAAGAGAGGAAATTTTATAAAAAATGAAAGCAGTAAACTGGAATAAACAAGATGACTTAACATTTATGTATTGGCGTCAAAACATTGCTCAGTTTTGGGTAGATACAGAATTTAAAGTTTCTAAAGATATTAAAAGCTGGAATGAAGATTTAAATGATAAAGAGCGTGATGCTTATAAAAAAGTATTAGCAGGGTTAACAGGTCTTGATACTCAACAAGGTGATAAAGGTATGCCATTAGTATCTCTTCACACAGAAGATATGAGAAAACAGGCTGTATATAGCTTTATGGGTATGATGGAACAAATGCATGCTAAGAGTTATTCAACAATTTTCACATCATTAATTCCAAGTAAAGAAACAGACTATTTACTAGATGAATGGGTTCCGAATAATGCGGAACTACAATATAAAGCAAATCTTATCGAAAGTTACTATATGAAATTATTTAAGCCAGAAGTAAAAACTTATGATTTATATATGGCTAGAGTAGCCTCAGTATTCTTAGAAAGTTATATTTTCTATAGTGGATTCTTCTATCCATTATATTTAGCTGGACAAGGTAAAGTAACAACTTCAGGTGAGATTATCCGTAAAATCTTACTTGACGAAACTATCCACGGAAGTTTCACAGGTTTTGATGCACAAGAAATCTTCAAAACATTAACTAAAGAAGAACAAGAAAAAGCTAAAAAAGAAATGTATAAATTATTATTAGATTTATATGAAAAATGAGCTTAAATATACTCAAGATATTTATGGAGAAATCGGATTATACGATGAAGTTAAAGATTATGTTGAATACAATGCAAACCGTGCATTAGCTAACTTAGGTTACCCAGGATACTTTGAAGATAAAGATATTAACCCAATTATTGAAAATGCGATGAATACATCTACTAAAAACCATGACTTCTTTAGTGTTAAAGGTGATGGATACGTAGTAAGTATGAACGTTGAATCAATTGAGGATGAAGATTTTTATCTTCGAATAGGAAAGAAATATATTATGAAAATATTATTAGTAAGACATGGTGAAACAGATTTTAATAAAAATAAGAGAATACAAGGACATACTGATATTCCGTTAAATGAAACAGGAGAAAATCAAGCGATAAATGCAGGATCAAAGATATCTAAGTATGATGTGGATGCTGCATTTAGCAGTCCTTTAAAAAGAGCAAAACAAACTGCTAGGTTGATGCTAGATAACTCTCAAAAAAATAGCAGTAATAAAGAATTAGAAATTATTACTGATGATAGATTAATAGAAAAATATTTTGGAGATTTTGAAGGAAGTACTTTTGAAGAATATTTTTCGGCATTAGAATCAGGAGAAGGATTAGAAACTGTTGAACTTGAGGAGAGGGTATATAAAAAGAGCGTCTGAGTTTTTTTATTAATCAATATGATGAATATAAAGGAAAAAAACAATTTTTGTAGTTTGTCATGGGGCGTTGATTCGTATATTTTTTTACGAACTTTAGGATTATATCCACATAATGAAATGATAAATAATACATCATTAAATGTTGTAAACTTTTAATGGTCAGGAATTTACATTAGAAGAATTTAATATTTAACAGATATAAGTAAAGGATAAAAAGGTAGAATAATTATGAAGAAAAAAAGATAAAAATTTATAACATTTTTATTGATAATCTGTTTATTACTATTTAAATATCTTATATTATATATTATGAGTAAATTTTTTTCAATTTAAAAAGAGTGGGATATATACCTAAGATTACTTATTGCACTATCATTACCAGTTATTGATTTAATAATATTGTATAAAAAAATAGAAAGTTCATTTTATATACAGGTATTAGTGTATATAAACGTTTTTCTTAATTATATTTTTTTGGCATATTTTTTTATTATAGATAGTTCAATACCTATTTCAGCAGTATTAGGCAAAAAAATTTCAAATATATTTATAGAAATAGGGCTTATCCTTTGTATGTTATATATTATGGTTGACCTTATGTTATTGCCTTTTAAAAATGTCTAGATGGGAAAAGAGAAGTAAGACGTTTCCAATTAAAGAAAAAGATTAAGATTATATTATTATATATTATAATACCACTATATGTATTTTATAAGGTTTTAGCTTCTTCTGAAGATATTCTTTTACCTCTTTTTTTCAGGAGTTATAGTTGTTTTTTTATAAATGGTTCTATTCAAAAAGAATTTTTTTAATTTATAACAAAAAGAAAAAGAATTTTTATAATCTTATTGATTCAGAAAAAAATAGAAATGTTATTTCAAAAAAATAGGAGATGTGACGATAATGTTAATTGCAATGAATATAGTATTTGTTGTAAAAAAAGTTTTTTTAAAAAGAAATTACATGTTTAACTATGTGGCTTATTAAAAATATTAAATTGGGATTTGGATTATAATATAATATTAAACTTAATTGTAACTATATTAGCATGTATATTAGCGGCCGTTATTTATATAATAATAAATAAAAAGAGGAACGTTATATATAAAAAGAAAAATTATGAAACAATAGTAGGTAAGACATCTTTTTCAAAAATAAAAAAGAAAAAAAGATTAAATAAATTAAAAATATTATAATAAATATATGAATAAAAAGATAATTAAATATTAGTTAATATGATGAATACAAAGGAAAAAAACAATTTTTTTGTAGTTTGTCATGGGGCACTGATTCGTATATTTTTTTACGAACTTTAGGATTATATCCACATAATGAAATGATAAATAATACATCATTAAATGTTGTAAACTTTAATGGTCAGGAATTTACATTAGAAGAATTTAATATTTAACAGAGGTTAAGTAAGGGTTTCAGTACACGTCAATAGACGTCAAAAATATTGTTTTTAAGCGATTTTTTTGATTTTTTTGAAACTCATTATATCGCACTACAAATCAATAAAAAAACTCTACCTTTTTTTAGATAAATATATCATCTGGATATTGAAGTTAAGCCCTGCTATCATTTTGATGGCAGGGCTTTTTAATATTTGCTACACTAACTTCTTATCTATATTTTGGTGGATTTTAAGTTGACATCTACAAAGTTTAATGTTAGAATATATTCAAAAATATATTTGAATGAGGTGTTTTTATGATTCATAATGTTGTTACTTCAATAATCCTGTATTCTGGGACAGCCGTAGACTTACTTATTATCCTAATGTTATTTTTTGCCAAAAGAAAAAGCAGAAAAGACATCATTAACATCTATTTAGGACAATTTCTAGGCTCTGTTAGTCTAATATTGCTAAGTTTACTTTTTGCGTTTGTCTTAAATTATATTCCTAGTAAAGAGATTTTAGGTTTGCTCGGTTTGATTCCAATTTTCTTAGGTCTCAAAGTTTTGCTTTTAGGAGATTCTGATGGAGAAGCTATTGCCAAAGAAGGGTTGCGCAAAGATAATAAAAACCTGATTTTTCTAGTCGCTATGATTACTTTTGCAAGTTGTGGTGCCGACAATATTGGTATCTTTGTCCCATATTTTACTACATTAAATTTAGCGGATTTGATAGTGGCTTTACTTACATTTCTAGTCATGATTTATCTCTTGGTTTTTTCTGCCCAAAAATTGGCACAAGTCCCATCTGTTGGAGAAACTTTGGAAAAATATAGTAGATGGTTTATTGCCGTTGTTTATTTAGGATTGGGGATATACATCCTGATTGAAAATAACAGTTTTGACATGCTATGGACTGTGTTAAGGTAGGAGAAAATATTATGAAAAAAGATAGTATCTGCCAAGTGAATATTATAAATCAACAAAATGTTACAACCGCAATGAACTACCTTGAAAAAGGAAAAAAAGTCCAAAAAAATCACTTCGCATTTTAACAAAGTTTACCGATAATAAACAGATAAATATCATCTTTTATCTCCTTGCTGTTGAAGAACTCTGTGTCTGTGATATAGCCTGTTTACTAGATCTCAGTATGGCATCTGCATCCCACCATCTTCGTAAATTAGCCAATCAAAACATCTTGGACACTAGAAGAGAGGGGAAAATTATATATTATTTTATAAAAGATGAGGAAATCAGAGATTTTTTTAATCAACTAGGATAACAACTATTTTTTTATTACTCTACCATTCACTCTACCTTTTTATTATGTAGCATTCTAAAAAAACATTGATGTACCAACATTTCTAACAGCTAAAAATAGGGATTATTTAACCTTTACAGATATAAAATAAAGTAGTTTAGAAATATTCTACTTTATTTTTTTCTATATGTATTTTATAATAATGAGTATAAAGAAATAGAAAGAGAGATACATATGCGCATAATTTTAGCACGTCACGGAGAGACAGATTATAATAAAAATAAAAAAGTTCAAGGTCATAGTGACATACCATTAAATGAAGAAGGAATTCGTCAAGGTAAAGAAGCAGGAAAAAAACTTGAAGGACATGAGATTGATGTTGCATATAGCAGTACGTTAGAACGAGCATTTGATACAGCAAGATATATGTTAGATAATTCTAACAGTGAAAATAATAAAAACTTATCAGTAATTAAAGATAAACGTTTAATAGAAAAATCATATGGTGACTATGAAGGAGTTTCATTTGCAGAGTATGGGGAAGGTCTTAAAGCTGGAGAAACTCGTGGAATGGAATTAGATACTGAAGCTGCGGATAGAGTAGAAGAGTTCTTTAAAGAAAAATACAATGAACATCCTGATAAAACTATATTAGCAGTATGTCATGGTGGGATTAATTAGATCATTTTTAACACAAAAAGGAATTAAAGAAGTTTCTAGAGGAGTAATAATTAATACTTCAGTAAGTGTCTTAGACTATGATGGAGAGAAATTTACATTAGTAGAATTTAATAAATAAAAAAAGAAGAGTATGACTGGCGTAAGTAGTCATACTTTTTTTATATTTAAAGTTAAAACTAGACAATTATTTTTGTAATAAGTTATTGACAAAAAAAGTAATAAATTAATTATACTATAAGTAATTTAATAGAATTGAACAAAGAAAAGATAAGTAAAATTAATTTATTATTAAAAACAGAGAACCTTCGGTTGGTGTGAGAAGGTAAAAATAGTGTTTATTTGAAAATGGTCTTGGAGTTATAGTTATCTAATAGGTAACTACGTCTGTGTACGATATAACACAATGGTATGAACACGTACCAATTAAGGTAAATAATTGCGAGATTATTTATAAAAAAATGGGTGGTAACACGATTATAGTCGTCCCTACTGTATCAAAGGATATAGTAGGGGCGTTTTTATTATCAATGACTTTAGGAGGAGCAGAATTATGCCAATATGTATACAAAATGATTTACCAGTAAAAAAACACGTTATTAGAAGAGGGAGTAATAGTAATCGAAGAAAATAGAGCGAAAAACCAAGATATTCGACCATTAAATATTCTTATTCTTAATTTAATGCCTAAAAAAAGAAGAAACAGAAAGACAATTACTTAGATTATTAGGGAATTCTCCTATACAAATTAAAGTAGAGTTTTTACATGTAGCAACACACCAAGCTAAAAATACAGCTAACTCATATTTGAAAAAATTCTATACTACTTTTGATCAAATTAAAGATAAATTCTATGATGCTTTAATTATAACTGGAGCACCAATAGAACATCTAGAATTTGAAGAAGTGAATTATTGGAAAGAATTACAATCTATTTTTGAGTGGAGCAAGACGCATGTATTTTCAACTTTAAATATTTGTTGGGCAGCTCAGGCAAGTTTATATCATCATTTTGGAATAAAAAAAGAGCAGGTTGACTCAAAAATTTTTGGTGTATTTGAACACGATGTACTAATAGAAAATCATTCATTAACACGTGGTTTTACGGATAGCTTTTTAGCGCCACATTCTAGACATACAAAAATTGAAGAAGAAAAATTATCTACTGTTCCTGAATTAGATGTATTGGCAAGATCTGAAGATGTTGGTACATTGTTATTAGCAACAAAAGACCTAAGAAAAATATTTATAACAGGGCATATAGAGTATGAAGCAGATACACTTCAAAATGAATATTTAAGAGATAAAAATAGCAATCTTCCTATAGAAGTACCATATAACTATTATCCAAATGATGATGATACAAAAACACCTCAAAATACTTGGCGTGGAGTAGCGTACCTATTTTACCATAATTGGATAAATCAAGTTTATCAATTGACTCCTTATGATTTAAAAGAATTAGCAAAGTAAATCCCTTAAAAGTAAAAGAAGTAGTTTTTTATTAGTTAACATTACTAATAAAAAACTACTTCTTTATTTATTTTCTTTTTCACTTTTCATTTTTTTATCAGAAGATGATTCATCATCAGTTAATCCAGATATTGATTTTTTAAATGATGTAAACATTTTTCCGATTGATTCACCTAATTCTGGTAGTCGTTTAGGCCCGAAGATAAGGAGTGCTGCAAGAACTAACACTATAACTCCAGGAGCTCCTATATCACGTAAGAATCCCATTCTAGTCACCTCTTTTTTTATAAATATACTTACTTATTAAGACACTTAATTCATATATAAGAATAAGTGGAATAGACATTACTATGTCACTAATAAAATCAGCTGGGGTAATAACTACAGCAACAAATATTAAAATAAAGTAAGCATAACGTCTATTACGTGTTAAAAAAATAGTGGAGTAATAATACCAATTGATGTTAAAAATGCAATAATTACTGGAAATTCAAATAATATTGCGATAGGAATCGTAGTATTAATTACAAAAAGATAAGTAATTTTGAGCAGTTAATTGAGTATTAAATAAATCATCACCAATAGACAGTAATACATTTAGAATTGCTGGTGTTACAAGAAAGAAACCAAATGCTAATCCTAAAGAAAAAAACAAATAAATACTGCAGGAATATATGCTAATAATGCACGTGCTTCTCTTTCTTCTAATCCTGGTTTAATAAATGCCCATATTTGATAGCAGGTAAATGGAATAGTAAATGTTATTGCACAAATTCCTGCTAAAGTAAGATATATCCATAGTATATCATTAGGCCCTAAAACAATCAACTTATGATTAAAAATTACTCGTTAAAAAAATTTATAAATATCAGCTGACCAAATTAAACTGACTGCGAAGGAGATGATAAAAAATATTAAACAATATATCATTCTCCTTCTAAGTTCAGTTAAATGATCAACGGTAGATACTTTATCGCCGTATTTCATATTTTAACACCTATTTATGTTTTGATTTTTCATATATCATGCTAAGAATAACTATTATCATGTATACTATTTGTGAAATTACTACTTCATAACTTGGATAGATACCTAACCATTCAATTGTCGGCATATGATCAATTATATGATTTGATAACATATCAGTAATTTGTAATGCATGGATACTTACTCCTAACATTTTAAATCCAAGAATATAGATTAACCATGATAATACTAGGAACACTTTACTAATAGGTAATTTTCCAGATGCTTTCATCATAGCAAAACCTAGAATGATAAGTGCAACTATTGCTAAACCAATCCCAATAAGTAGGTTAGATGTAGTAATTAATGGCATAATACCTGCGTAGAAAAGTATTGTTTCAGCACCTTCACGGAATACTGCAAGGAAACTTAGAGCAAACATTGAGACAAAACTTCCCGTTGATAAGACAACATTTAATTTTTTATCCATATAATCTTTCCATGCCTTAACCGAAGATTTACTATGCAGCCAAATACCAATACCAATCATCATTATAACAGCAAAAATACCAACAACACCTTCTATTATCTCTCTGTTAGTACCAGAAGATAGGGCAGGGAATGAGTATTTTAGTACTACTGCAGCTAAGATACTTGCTAAAATACCAGTGATAGCTCCAGCATAAACCCAAACAAGACCTTTACGTTGTTTTGCTGCTCTTAGAGCACTAGCAAGTGATAGCACGATTACTAATGCTTCAACACCCTCACGTAGTAGGATTAACATAGAATCAATAGCATTATAGTTTGATTTTGTATCGATTTTTGATAATTCAGCTATTAAATCTTTAAGTTGATCTTGGTATTTTTGTTCGTTACCTTTAACCATAATTATAGGAGTTTCACTCTCAACTTTAGTATAAAGTGAAGCATTTCTAGTACGAACATCACCTTCAATAACTGGCCATACCTCGATAAATTTCTTCATTTTTTGAGAACCTTGGGCTTTATCACCAGAAACAAAAGCATTATAACTTTCTTCTAATAATTTAATCCCTTGATCCAAAGTTTTTACATCTGAATTTTGTTCAAGTTTTTTTCCAGCTAAGAAATCATCTAGATGTTTTTTTAAGTCAGATAGATACATTTTTGTAGTTTGGTAATCATAAGGCTCGACTTCCATAGAACTATGTAAAAATGACATTGTTGTTTCGATTTTTCCATAGTAAGCCGGTTCAACAGATCTTACGATTCCTTCATTACGAACCCAAGCAGCGTTATATTTAACGTACTCAGCTTTCATAGTTTCTACATTTTTAGTATCAACAGCTTTTTCTAGTTTATCAAAAGAAGGATAAAGTTTTGTTTTAAAAGCTTTTTTCTCTGCCTCAATATCTATAGGATTTTGTTCTGTTTCAAAGCAAGAAGAGCAGTAGATAATTCTCTTAACTGATCCTCATCTAGATTTTCAGAAAGGGCAGTTTTCTTAACTCTTTTACCCAGCCTCTGAATCTGAATTTTTTGTAGCATTAAATTCATTTCTGAATTCTTCAATTAATTTTTTTGCTTTGTCCTTATCATTATTTTTAAGGGCAGTATTAGCATCTGTAATTTTAATAAATAAATCACTATAAGATTCTTTAGCAATAGCTGTATGAGCTAAAGGGATAAAAAGAAGTGAAAAATAATAACAAATGCTATTAAAATTTTACTCAAATAATTTTTGACCAATATATTCACCTTCCTTTACACCACCAAAGCATGCGAATAAACCACTACCTATATGAGTAATGTATTCATTCATTTTGTCTTCATTACCTAAACTATTTTGAACAGTAATGAATTGCTGTGGATTTTTTTGGAACGATATAAACAATAGACCAGATTCAAATTGACCAGTCGTATCATTAATACCATCAGCGTATGAGTAAGAACGGCGCAGTAATTCAACTCCAGTTTTATGAGCTAGATGTACATGAGAGTCTTCAGGAATATATAGTTTTCCATCAGGTCCTTTTTTCTCTAAGTCTATAGTAGCGAATTCGTCTTTTTCACCGAGAGGAGCACCGCTTTCTTTGTATCGACCAAAAGTATGTTCTTGTTCATTTAAGTTTGTTCTATCCCATGTTTCAAGGTGCATTTGGATACGTCGGACAGCCATGTAGCTTCCACCTTTCATCCAATTATCTTTGTCACACCAAACTATATTATTAAATTGATCTTCTTTTGTTGCATTAGCTGTACCATCTTTAAAACCAAATAAGTTTCTTGGTGTCTCTTTTCTGTTTCCAATAGCAGCGAAGCCAGATTGACTCCACTTCATAGTCACAGTAGAGCGAGCTTTTCGAATTAAGTTTCTTACCGCATGGAATGCTACTTGTTCATCATCTGCACATGCTTGAATACAGATATCTCCACCAGTATACCTTTCTTTTAGTTGTTCTCGAGCAAAAGGAGGTAGGTCTTTAAATTCCTCAAGACCTTTATTCTCTAGTTTCATTTTTTTCAAGAAACTAGGACTAATTCCAAAGGTAAGAGTTAAACGATAGGGGTTAAGGCCTACCGTTTCTCCTGTGTCTTTTGGTGGTAAGTAATGGTTTTTAAGAGCAGGCTCAACAAGTTCACCATTAACTAGCTTTTCGCTATATTGAGTCCATTCTTTAAACATGTTTATAACATCTTCACGATTTGTTGAATGAAGATCTAATACAACAAAATAGATATTTTTTTGCATTAACGTAGTGATTCCAGCTTGGTGTTCACCGTAAAAAGTGATTTTTTCATCACCATCAGCAATTTCACGCTGATTTTCTGCTTTGTTTGCGAAAAAACCACCTATTGCAGATGCCCCTACAACGGCACCAGCACTAGTCATACCAGCTTTTTTTAGGAAATCACGACGTGTTATTTTTTTGTCAGTCCAATTATTACCATTTTCAGCCATATTACTTAGCCTCTTCGTCTAAAATTACACCCATTTGTGATAATGGTTCACCTAATTTAGTAACAGCTTCAGAAAGTTCTTTAGTGTTTTCTTTTGATAGGTCAGTGTATAGTTTGTAGTTTTTATCATCAGTTTTATATTTGTCTAATAAACCGTTGATAGTAGCAAATTTTTCTTCTAAGTCTTTAGCTAATTTACTATCTTTTTTCTCAATTAAAGGTTTAAAGATTTTGAAGATTTCTTCAGCACCTTCGATATTAGCTTTGAAGTCGTATAAGTCAGTGTGTGAGTAAACTTCTTCTTCACCAGTTATTTTTTGTGTTGCAACTTCGTTAAGTAAGTCTACAGCTCCCAGTAACCATTAAGTCTGGTGTAACTTCTACAGTAGCAACTTTAGCTTTTAATTCTTTAACATCTTTAACTAATTGTTCTGCGTATTCTTCAGTACCTTTAGTTGTATTTTGTTCCCACATAATTTTTTCGATTCTGTGGAAACCTCTCCAACCTTCTTCAGTTTTGTTCTCTTCTAAGTAATCAGCAAGACGGAAGTCGATATTTACGTCTAATTCTCCAAAACTTTCAGCGATTGGTTCAGAACGTTCATATGCCATACGGATAAGTGGATATTGTTTTTTAGCTTCATCTAGTTTACCAGCTTTTAAAGTTTCAGCAAATTTTTCAGTATCTTTTAATAGGTTATCTACTTGACCTTCAACATATTTTTTGTAAGCTTCAGTAGCTTGTTTTAATTGATCTTTGGTGCTTTTAGAAGTATCAACTTGTTCAGTTTTATTTTCTTCTTTTTTTTGATCTGTTTTAGCAGAACATCCACTAATAACAAGAGCTCCAGTCATAATTGCAAGGAATAGTTTAGATTTTTTTTCATATATTTAAATACTCGCTTTCTATAGTTTCTTCTACTTTTAAATTATAATCATTATCAATTGCAATGTAAAGTGATACGAGAAAAAAATAATAAAATTATAAAAAAATTATAGTATAACTAAAATTTTTATAGATTAATTAATAATTGTGAAGAAATATTGAATAAATATTGAAGAAAAAAATAATTATTATTTATTTTAGACAAAATATGTCCAAGTAGATTGATATTATGTATTTAAAGGAGCTAAATGAAATACATATAATGTAAAAAAATGTTATTGAAATTAACAACTGTTTGCATTATAATAGAAAGTGCTTACAACTGATAGAGAGTAAAGGAAGGAAGATGAAGGTTATGCAAAGGGACAAAACGTTTAGAGCACTAGAAATATATGATAGGTTTAGGAGAGGAGAAAAGTTATTAAAAGAAAATTTGGCTACTGAATATGATGTATCGTTAAAAACTATTCAAAGAGATATTAAAGAATTAAGATATTATCTTTATGAGAAAAGGAATGAAATAGGTGAGTTCGAAATTAAAGTAGAGAATAAACATTATGTTTACAAGGCTGTATCAGATAGTGATAATACTTTAACTCAAAAAGAAATCTTAGCCGTTAGTAAAATATTACTTGAGAGTAGGGCTCTTACTAAAAATGAGATGGTTCCTTTAATTAAAAAGTTCCAAAATCAGTTAAGTCATAAAAGTAAAAAAGAAGTGGATGATCTAATTTTAGATGAACTTCATCACTACATTGAGTTACAACATGGTAAAGAGTTATTAGAAATCCTATGGGATTTATCAATAGCTATTAGGGAGAAAAAACTAATAACATTTGATTATACTCGAATGGATAAGAAACAAACTAAAAAAGAAGTAAAACCTGCAGCAATAATGTTCTCAGAATATTATTTTTATCTTATATCATATGGCTTAAATGTTGAAGAAGACATGCCATTGGTGTTTAGAGTAGATAGAATGCGTAATATAAAATATAGAGATGAGAGGTTTTATATTCCTTATAAAGATAGATTTGAAGACGGAGAATTTAGAAAAAGAATACAGTTTATGTATTCAGGAAAACTAAAAAAATTCACCTTTGAATTTAGCGGTCCATCATTAGAAGCCGTATTAGATAGGGTGCCTACATCTAAAGTAATAAAAACTCAAGGCAAGATACATACTATCACTGCAGAGTGCTACGGAGATGGAATAAAAATGTGGCTAAACAGCCAAGGAGAAAATGTGAAAATAATAGAAGAAAGGGAGGTGTAGAAATGAATAAACTAATTAGAATTTTAATGAGTAAATCAGTAAGAAGAGTATTAAATCCAAAGAAAGTATCGGGATTGATACTTGCTACAAAATTATTAAAGTTAATTAATAAATAAATATAAAAAAGAGGTGGAAAAACATGACAAATGAATTACTTTTAGATGATATTGAATTACAAGAGATTCTAAAGAACAAAGAAACGCAGGAAGCATTCGATAAAGAAGAACTATTATCAGCATTAAAAAAAGAGCTTAAAACAAACTTGATAACTCAATTTGGACTTAGTTGGTATTTTGATGCTTTTGAACGAGGTGGTGGTGTAGACACACTTCATAATGCCGAAGTTTACGATAAGGAAAAAGAATTGAGAAAAAATGATACTAATTATGAATCACCAGTTTCTTCTAAACTTCAAAAAGTAACGGAAAATAGGGAAGCGTATAAGAATGTATCAGATAAATACCATAAAAATAATTATAAATATAGGAATACAAAATCTAAATTTAAAGAGGATTATGGTAAAAACAAATTAATAGATGGTTATACTGGGGAAGTGTTGAAAGAAAAGTTTGATGTAGAACATATTACATCTGCAAATGAGATGCACTATTCTACAAGAGAGATATTAGCAGTCGGTGGAAAATACAAAACAGATGAGGAAATAACAAAATTGATTGCCGATAGAGCCAATGAAAACTATAATTTAATCGCTACAGATTATAGAATAAATAGAGCAAAAAAAGAAAAATCAGTAAAGGAATATGTAGCTTGGTCAGAGGCAAGGATAATAGAATTAGAAGCTGAAAAAAATAGAGCCATTGAAAGAGGAGAAGATAGTGAAAAAATAAAAAAAATTGATGAAGAAATTGAAAAGAAAAAATTACATGATAAAGAAGTCATGCTGAAAGTAGAGAAAGAAAAATAGAAAAAAATTAAATAGAAGTTCTGCTTTAGAATACTATAAGAGTAAAGAATTTAAGGAAGAGTTGTTTAGAAATAGTTCTAAACAAGCGAAAAATCAGGCAATTAAGCAAGCTATGGGAATTCTGATTTATGAAGTTTCGGATGTATTTATACTTTCATTAGGAGAAGTAATAAAATCATGGAAAGAGTATAATTCTCTAGCAGATCGTATAAGCGACTTAAAATATAAGATTATAACAAGGATTACTGATATAAAAAACAGATTAAATGAAATAATGAAACAAGTAGGAGAAAATTTTATATCAGGAGGTGTCGCAGGATTTGTCTCTGCAATTATTAATACTCTTATCAATATGGTGACAACCACTACTAAAAAATTTGCTAAATTACTAAATGATACTTTACACGGATTAGTGAAAGCCTTAAAAATATTAATGAACAAAAAGATACCAAAAGAGGAGAGATATAAACAAGCGATAAAAATTTTTACAACAATAATTGCAACTTCAATTGGAGTTATTGTATCAGAGGTTATAATGAAGCAAGTATTAAATATATTACCAAATTTATTAAAAAGATGCTGTTAAGTCAGTTATTGAGATTTTGATTACTGGTGTTATATCAATTGTTATGTTATATGCTGCACTAAATATTGGAATAATATTTAAAAAAATACTTCAATCAATAAAGTCAGTAATTACTTATGCAATGGTGTCGATTGATGTGCTGGAAGAGAATTATAATATTGCAGTAGAAAAAAATAGAACAAGTGTATCAAAAAATGGTTAACTCAATTAAAAGAGAGGTATGAAAAAGAAAGAGAGCTACAAGTATTATTATCTGACATGTCTTTATCATCAGGTGAAATATTTAATATAAGTATAGAGTATGCAAGAAAAAAAGTGAATTAAGAGAAGATCAGATATTAAAAAAATATAGATGAAATTGATAATTTTTTTAAAAAAATAAAATAAAAAGTTAAAGGAGAAAAAAATGTTAGGATTTAGTAATAAGAAAGAAGCAAAAAGTAAGATTTGAAGAAGAAGTGAGTAATTATGATAGTAATTTAATTGATTTGAATAGAAAGATAGATTGGTTACATTTTGAAAAAAAGGGAAAACATATTCAGTTTTAAAAAGATGTAGAAGCATATCTTAACACATTAAAAAATACACCAGAAGAAATTGTAAAAGAGTTTAATTCTGCAAAATTACAAATTAGTACATATGAAAAAGAATTAGATTTAATAAAAAAAGAATTAGATAAAATAGAATATAAAGCAGTAGCTTCTGGAGTAAAAACTGCTGCCGTAGGTGTAGCAGCTGGGACAACTGTAGCAGGCTTTGCACCGAGTGCGGCTATAGCAGTAGCAACAACATTTGGAACTGCTTCTACGGGAACAGCCATTTCAACTTTATCTGGAGCTGCTGCAACTAATGCGGCACTTGCATGGTTAGGAGGAGGTGCATTAGCTGCTGGAGGTGGAGGAACAGCAGCAGGAACAGCACTTTTAGCGCTTTCAGGTCCTATAGGATGGGCTATTGGAGGTACTGGAATATTGTTAAGTGGATTATCTATTAGTGGGAAAAATAAAGAGGCTATTGAACAATATAATAAAGAGACGGCAAATTTAAAGAAAAAAATAGTAACTTTAAAATTAGCTACAAAGAAAATTCAAAATATTAGTAGTGGTTTAATAAGGGATAGAGATACGTTAAAATCTAAAATGGAATTAGCACAAAATAATTATCCTAAAATATATGATGATATGTCTAATGACCAACGATTAAATTTAGGTACAATAGTAAATCTTTTTAAGTATTGCCGCAAAAAAATTAATGAAAAAAAGTAATATTAGAAGAAGATGAAAAATAATTAATTTTTGAAAAAAATATTAGATTTATTTTATTTACCCATATTTTGTCCAACTTATTTATTATACTAAATGTAGTAAGGAGGATTTGCAATGGAAAAATATTAATTTAAAGGTATTAACTAATGTAGAAAAGGGTATTGATTGAAGAAGACTATAACTTTTATAATAAAAAAAGTACAATTCACCTCTTTCTTATATTAAAAAAACAACTTGAACAAATTATTTAAAAAAATAAAGAATTACCAGTTTTAGATAGAGTAAATTATTGTATTACTGTAAGTTTCTTTTGGTGATATTTATTTTAGAAATAATTATGTTAAAAATTACTTCACTAAGATATCTTTATAAACCATCAGGTTTGAAAAATTTATTATGATGATATAAGAAGTATTGAATGTTATCCGAGAAAAATGTATAATTAAGTATGTGAAAAAAGGGGAAAGAAAAAAAGAATTTTCATTTTATTCTATTCACAAGAATTATATGTCAGAAGGATGTAAATTATTAGAAAAAGGTTTATAACACCTATAAAGATGAGAAAAAGATATCTAATACTTATGGAGTAAATATAAAAAGTAAGCTAGCATTAAGTTAGTGATATTAAGTTAAGTCCTCTTTCTTTCGTTTTATCTTTCTTTTAAAAAAACTCAAGGAATGTACATATTGTCATTTCCTTGAGTTTTTTCTATAATTCTAGTATGTCTATGTCTGCTTTTTGTTTTGTAAATAACATCTTTACGTTCAATAAGAATAGTAGCTTTTTTTGCTAGTTCTTCATTTGCTTTAATTTTAGTAAACAACTCTTTACTTGGATTCATTGCAACTGGATTACCAACACGTCGAAGCATATTATAGTCGCCATTTGTATCACCATAAGCATATGACTTATCTAAGTCTATATTATATTCTTCTACTAATTTGTCTATAGTTTTATTTTTTTACTTTCTGCATCCCACATTGGAATAACTTCACCAGTAAAAATAATTATTTTTTTCATTATATATTTACTACCTATAGCAAGAAAAAGCATGATGTTTTTTACCCATTGCTTCTACTAAAAAGTCGGGACTTCCTGAAATAAATATTATTAGATGTCCTTCTTTTTTATGTTTTTCAATAATATTACGTGTGTATTTATATACACGATCTGCTTTTAATTTCATAACTTGCTCTGTAGCGAAGTCAATATATTTTTTGTGTAAACCTGTAATTGCTTTTACATATGCTGCAGAAACATCAAATAAATAGTTATCATAATCTTCAAATCTTTTATCCCAATTTATGTAAGAATCTTTAACACCATTTACCCAAAAGCGTTCATCAACAACTTCATATTTTATTAACTTTTTAAAGTGTTCATTCATTAGTGAATCTCTATGTAGAGTACCATCTATGTCAAAGAATGCTGCTATTTTTTTATCATTCATATTTTTTTCCTCCAATCTAATTTATTCTATAATTCTACTTAATTAGCTTTTGAATAAATAAAGACATTAATTTAATTATAGAAGCTATAATTAAAATTAAATTAAAGAGCGAGGGTAACCTCGCTCTAATCATTAGAATTCAGTTGTGTCAACAGAATCAACGTATTTTTTAACTTCTGGCACTATAGTTTCAATAGTTCCATCTTCGAATGGATTTTTAAGAGAAGTTGCTTTGATTAACTCAGTAAATGGTTTAGTACCACCTAAACGGCAAAGGTGTAAGTATTCTTCCCATGCTTCTTTACTATTTTCTCTTGATTTATTCCAGAATTGAAGTGCACATACTTGAGCTAATGTGTAATCAATGTAGTAGAATGGGTATAAGAAAATGTGAAGTTGACGGTAGAAGAATAATCCTTCATTTAAGTCAGCAATCTCTGAGTAGTCACGAGATGGAAGATATTTCTTCTCGATTTCTAGCCATTTCATACGACGTTCATAAGGTGTTAATTCTGGGTTTTCATAAACTGCATGTTGGAATTCATCTACAGTTACACCATATGGTAAGAATTTAACAGAACCAGTAATATGGTAGTATTTGAATTTCTCAGTTTCTTCTTTGAAGAATAAGTTCATCCAAGGCCAAGTTAAGTATTCCATACTCATTGAGTGGATTTCACAAGCTTCAAAAGTAGGCCAAACGTATTCTGGGATAAAGTCTTTACTTTGATATACTTGGAATGCATGTCCAGCTTCGTGAGTCAATACTTCAACATCATGTGGAGTAGCATTAAAGTTAGCAAAGATAAATGGTGCTTTATAGTTAGGGATAAATGTACAATATCCACCACCAGATTTACCAGGTTTTGTATCTAAGTCTAATAGGTTGTTATCAGTCATAAATTTAAAGAATACATCTGTTTCAGGAGATAATTCTTTATACATTGTTTTAGCACTTTCTACAAGCTGCTCACGGTTTCCTTTAGGAGTAGGGTTACCAGATTTGAAAGTTACAGATTCATCGTGGAATGATAATTTTTCTAATCCGAGACGTTTAGCTTGTGCAGCTTTAAATTCTTCAACTAAAGGTACTACATCATTTAATACTTGTTTTCTATAGTTAGCAACATCTTTAGAAGTATAGTCTGTACGGCGTAAACGTAGGTAAGCTACTTCAACAAAGTTTTCAAAACCAAGTTTTTTAGCAATACGTGTACGTACTTTGATTAATTTATCAAATAGATTATCGAATTGTTCTAAATTATCTTTGAAGAACTTAGCAACTGCTTTAGAAGCTTCAAGTCTAGTTTCTCTATCTTCATGTTGAGTATATTTAGCCATACCACTAAGGTTACGATCTTCACCATCAAATGGGATACGAGCACTTGCAGTAAGTTTAGTATATTCAGAAGCAGTTTTATTTTCTTCTTTTAAGTCTTCAATAATTTCATCACTAAATACTTTTAATGTTGTTTCTGTTAAATTGAAGTAGTGTTCTCCAATTTCTTTTTTTAATTCATCTTTGAATTTTGAATTATATATAGCTTTATCTACTTTACTATATAGAGCTGTTAATTCTGGTTTATAATCATCCCAGAAGTTTTTGTTCTTCTTCATAGAAACTATCAGTAGTATCAATTGTATGTCTAATTTCAACTAAAAACACTTTGTGTTTCTAAGTCTCTGCGTAGTGTATTATATTCATCAAAAAAACAGCTAACACATCTTTTTGCAGAAGCAGCATCTAAAAACTCTTTTTTTCAATATCTAATAGTTTTTTTAGATGTTTCTTCTAAATTAGGTCTTGTGTATTTGTAATTTTCAAAAAGTCATAAATAACCTCCCGTAAATTTCATTTAATAAATGTCAGTAACTATATAATAACACGAAAATAGTAAAAATTACAAAAAGCGAATTCATAAAATAAATTGTAGAGAATGTATCTTTATAAATATTTTAAATGCTTTTTGGATAAACTGTAGTGTATATAAATTTTTAAATAAGCACTAAATACGCTAAGAATTCTTTATTGTATGTAACTCTTCTTTGACAATATAAAGTATTTGTGAAATAATAAATAGTAAGAAATTAGTATTTAAATAAAGGAGATAAGTTTTGATTACAACAAAAGATATAATTATTGATCCTCATGAAACTCTAAGAAAAAGAGCAGAGGAAGTAAAAAGTCCAATATCTGATGAAGATAAAGAGATATTAAGAAGTTTATTGGAGTATGTTATAGCTTCTCAAGATGATAAAAAAGCAGAAGAATTAGGATTAAAACCAGGGATAGGTCTTGCTGCGCCTCAAATTAATGTTTCTAAACGTATGATTGCAGTGCACATTCCAGATGAAGAGAATCCTGAGTATACAGTATCTTATGCGTTATACAACCCTAAAATTATTTCTAACTCAGCGGCTAAATGCTATTTAGCTGGAGGAGAGGGATGCTTATCAGTTGAAGAAGAGAAAAAAGGATATGTTCCAAGATACTCAAAAATCAAAGTAATAGGTTATGATGAAAACGATGAGAAAGTAACATTAATGTTAACTGACTTACCAGCAATATGTTTCCAACATGAAATAGATCATTTAAATGGAATCATGTTTTATGATCATATTAACAAAGACGATCCATTTGATGTTCCAGAAGAATACGAGAGATTATAATTATTAGTTTGATAAATGGAGAAAACAATATTATAAAATAAATATGGGTAGTTTTATCGTTCTTTATAGCATTTAATACGATATAAAGAGAAAAAAAATTGATAAGGAGACATATTTCGAATGAAGAGAATATTGACGATTTTATCAGCAGTACTATTAATCTTTTTAGCTGGATGTTCATCTTCTAAAGATGGTAGTAAGACATATGTTTTAGAAAAAAGTGGTGTTAAAACTGAAATAACGGTTTATTATGAGAGTGACAAAGTAACTAAACAAACAACAGTGAACACCATGGATTATGAGAAAATGGCAGTTACTAAAGATGAATTAAAAGACGTAGCTATGCCGGTATCTGAAAAATATCAAGGAATAGATGGAGTAGAACAAAAAATAGTTTTTGATGATGACAAAGCAGTTGAAACTCTGACTATTGATTATACAAAAGTAGATTTGAAAAAATTAAAAGATTTACCGGGAATGGATATAGATACTGATGTAGAAAGCGTAAGCTTAAAAAGACACTGAAGAATCTTTATTAAGTCAAGGTTTTACAAAAAAATAGTAATATTAAAAATAAAAAGGAGAATAAAAAAATAATGAAGAAGATCATATCAATAATTTCAGCTATATTATTAATTTTTTTGTGGCAGGTTGTTCAGCAAAAAGAACAAAGTTCTACATATGTATTAGAAAAAAATGGAGTAAAAATAGAATTAACTTATTATCACGATGGTGATAAAGTATTAAGACAAACTGCAAATAATACAATGAACTATAAAGAAATGGGTGCCACTAAAGATGAAGTGAAAAAAGGCATTAGAACCTATGGCAAAAACAATATCAAGGAATTGATGGATTAGAGGAAAAAAATAGATTTCCAAGATGACAAAGCAGTTGAAACTCTAAGTATTGATTATACAAAAAGCAGATAAAAAGTAAATTAAATAATATTCAAGGTATTACAATAGATGGTGACAGTAAAGATATTAGTATGAAAAAAATCTGAAGAACATTTATTAAGCCAAGGATTTACTAAAAAATAATATTTAAGTAATTTTCCATCAAAAGGGGGATAAAAAATGAAAAAAGTTTTATCAATAATATCAATGGTTTTATTAATTTTTTTAGTAGGATGTTCATCAAAAAGACAATAGTACTACTAATAATTCGCAGAATACTTCAAATGTTACAGAAAGTAATAAGAGTGAAGAAAGTAATAAAAACAAAGAAGATTCAACTAAAAATGTAGAAGTCAGTAAATTTTATACTGAAAGAAATGGAGTAAAATTAGAAGTTACATATTATCATAAGGGAGATAAGGTGCTTAAACAAACGGCATACAATATAATGAACTACAAACAAATGGGTGTTACTAAAGCGGAATTTATAGAATATGCTAAGCCAATAATGGAAAAATATAAAGGTATTGAAGGGTTAGAACAAAAGGTAGATTTTCAAGATGATGCAGCTTATGAGACGATAACAGTTGATTATACTAAGGTAGATAAAAATAAATTAATAGGTCTCCCAGGTACTTCTGTTGATACTACTACTTCAGATGTTAGTTTCGAAAAAGCTGAAAATTATCTATTAGATCAAGGATATGTAAAAGTAAACTAGAATGATATATAGAAAAGAAGTGTTGTATTTTTACAACACTTCTTTTTCTTTCATATTATAGTGAAGATAAGCATCAATAAAATCAATAATGTCGCCATCCATTACTTTATCAACGGTAGAAACTTCGTAGTTTGTTCTATGATCCTTAACCATAGTATAAGGAGTAAAGACATATGAACGAATTTGAGATCCCCAACCTATATCTTTTTTTGTTCTCCACGAATAGATGCTAATTCTTTTTCTTTTTCTTCTAACTCTAATTGATAAAGCTTAGATTTAAGGTTTTTCATTGCTGTATCTTTATTTTTAATTTGGCTTCTTTCAGCTTGAGACTGAACTACTATTCCTGTTGGAAGGTGAGTAATACGTACTGCTGAATCTGTTGTGTTAATATGTTGCCCACCAGCACCTTGAGCACGATATGTATCAATTTTCAAATCATCATTGTTAATTTCTATATTAATTTCATCATCTGAAAATTCTGGCATAACATCAATAGAGGCAAATGAGGTATGTCGTTTGCCAGAAGGATCAAAAGGGGAGATACGAATAACACGATGAACGCCTTTTTCACCTTTTAGTAAGCCATAAGCAAAGTCTCCTTCAACCTTTATTGTTGCTGATTTTACACCAGTGATATCACCTGATTGATAGTTTAAATAACTGTATTTTAATCCTTGTTTTGAGAAAAATCTTTCATACATGCGTAACATGATTTCTGCCCAATCTGTAGCATCAGTACCCCCAGCTCCAGCATGTATGTCCAAAATAGCATTATTATTATCATATTCTTCAGAAAATAGCAATCTAAAGCTAAAATCTTCAACACTATCTTTAAGGGTTGCTACTGTTTCTTCTAAATCATTATAAATTTCTTTATCTTCTTCATCACGTAGGAATTCAACCATCTCTTGAGAGTGTTCTAGATAGTCAAGCATATTAGAGAATTCATCTAATTCTTTTTTTATACTCTTAGATTCTGTAACGAGAGCACTTGCATTATCACTATCATTCCAGAAATCAGCATCAAGCATCATATTTTCAATTTCAGCTACTCGTTGTTCTTTGTCTTCTATTTTTAAAGAGGTTTTAAACTCTGTTATTCTTTTTTCAATTTCTTCAAGTTCTTTTCTAAGTTCTATTAGTTCCAAATTTCTCACCTCTGTAACTTCTATTGCTTATTAATTATACTAAAATTATCTATAAGATACAAGCTAAGGTAAAAAATAAAGAAGCTAAAACTATTGTTTAGCTTCTATAGTTAAGTTATTTTTTCTCTATGACGCCAAGTTTAGCAAGAATTTTTTCAAAATTATCGATTTTTCTTGCATCATCTAGTGAACCATCAAAATTACCTAGGGCATCTTTTGCATCACTTTCAGAAATTTCATTTAAGTCTAATATTGCTTTAATAGTCAGATTATTGTTTTCTTCTTTAGCTATTAATTTAAGACCTTTAGATTCTTCAATTATTTTTTCTTTAGCTTCTGTAGATTGCATTGATTCTATTACATCATCAAACTTAAATTTTTCATTTTGCGTTAACTCTGAGATTGGCTTATTAACGAAAAGTTGAGTCATTTTTTTGTGCTATATTGTTTTTATATTCAACTTCAACATCAATCATACTTCCTTCTTCTGATATAACATAGTTCTTAACAAGAACAGTATCTTTTTTTTCTGTATTTTCACTAGGTTTATTATTATCTTGTGATTGATTTTCTACATTATTAGATTGCTTATTCTCTTTATTTGAACAACCCGTAAATATTAATAGTATAGAAGAAAGTATTAAACTAGTTTTAAGGATTTTTTTCATACTAGAAGTAACCTCCAATTATTTTTTCTCTTTCAAATCATTGTTTTCAAGTTGTTGTTGTACGTTACTTAATTTACGTTCTTCGTCAAGTGATGGTTTTTTAAACCCAAGTTTTTCCTTGGCTTTATCATAATTAATTTTTGTGAAGTCTATGTCATAATTGATATTAATCTTATTATCTTTCTTTTCTACGCTATAAGTAACACCAACTATATCTTTTAGGTTTTCATCAAAACTATTTTTAACTGAATTATATTCTTCATCTGGGGAAGTACCTTTAATATTATATGTAGCTTTTGACGACATTCTATTGACGTTATCACCATTGTAAAATATAGTGACTTCCGTTGATTCTCCTTCATTGTTATTAGAAGTAAATATCTTTTGTTTTTCGCTTGATTCTCCTGCACTATTATTAGAAGTGTTTTTGCTAGAACAAGCAGTTACTAAAAGTAGAGTAGCTAGTAATGGTGCAATGACTTTTAAAAATTTTTTCAATGTTATATACCTCTTTCTTTATTTTTTCTCTTTAAGACCATTGTTAGTTAGGGCTTTTTCAACTGAGCTGAGTTTTCTAGCTTCGTCAAGTGAGTTTTCTGGAACATTAACTGCAGCCTTATATTTATTAAAGTCTAATTTATTAAAGTCTGTTTCCCATGTAATATGAATTTTCCCATCTTTTTCCTCAACTTTATAAGAATATCCAGCAATATTATCAATTGGATGACCATTATTATTTTTAATTGATTCTTTAATGGATTCTATTGCTGAGTTTATATCATCACCATCGACAGTCAATGTATTTTCAGAAACTACTTTATTTACTGAATCTCCTTTATAATAAATAGTTACTTGAAGATCCTGATTATCAATTGATTTCGTGTATACTTTTGTCTTTTCACTGCTACAAGCAGTTAATAAAACTAGTATTGCTAATAAGGGTGTAATTAATTTTAGTATTTTTCTCATGTGATTACCTCATTAATATTTTATTTTTCTTTAAATCCTTTTTCTTCCATGTTTTTTGTAATTGTACTAAGTTTTCTTGCTTCTTCAAGAGAGTTTGCGGGAATAGCAAGTGCTGATTTAGCTTTATCAAAGTCTAGTTTATTATAATCAATTACATAAGTAATTGTTATTTTCCCGTTATTATCTTCAACATTATACGTATAGCCAGATATATTTCCTATACTGCGTTGTAAAGCTTGTTGAACAAACTCAACAGTAAGATTATATTTATTATCAATTATTGTATCAACAGTGATAGATTTATTAACAACTTCCCCTTTGTAATAAAGAGTAGTTTTAAGTTCGTGTCCATTAGAGCTATTTATAAATTCCTTTGTTTTTTCTTTGCTACAAGCAGTAAATAAGACTAGTATTGCTAGTAAAGGTGTAATTAATTTTAGTATTTTTCTCATGTGATTACCTCATTATGTTTCTTTAAATCCTTTTTCTTTCATGTTTTTTGTAATTGTACTAAGTTTTCTTGCTTCTTCAAGAGAGTTTTCGGGAATTGCATGCACAGATTTAGCTTTCTCAAAATCTAGTTTATTATAATCAATTACATAAGTAATTGTTATTTTCCCATTTATTTCTTCAACATTATAAGAATAACCTGATATATTTCCTATACTCTTTTTAAGAACCCCTTGAAGGAGTTCAACAGAAATATTATTTTTATTATTAGTAAAAGTATCAACAGTGACAAATTTATTAACAGTATCATCTTCATAATAGAGCGTAGCTTTGATTTCATGATCATCTGAATTTTTTATAAATTCCTTTGTTTTTTCTTTGCCACAAGCAGTTAATAAAACTAGCATTGCTAATAAGGGTGTAATTAATTTTAGTATATTCTTCATTTATTTACCTCAATATAATATCGTGTTATTTTTTCTCTGTTGCTCCTGCATCTTTAAGATGATACTCGACAGTTTCTAGCTTTCTTTCATTTTCTAATGTATCTGAACCAGATAGGTGGACTCTTCCTTTATATTTTTCAAAGTCTAATTTATCATAATCAATTTCAGTAGTAATAACGACTTTTCCATCTTTAATTTCTGCAGAGCGTGTATAACCATCAAAATTTGGTTTTTGTGAGATAGTAGATTTAATACCATCTAATGTAGAATCTAAATTTGCTTTGTCAGTAGTTAATGTTGAATTAGTAACGACTTTATTTACAGTTTCACCTTTATAATATATTGTAGTTACATGTTCTTGTTTACCATTTTTTTCTATATAAACTTTTTTCTTTTCACTGCTACAAGCTGTTAGAATAAGTACGGCAGATAAAAATAAAGTACATAGTGTAAGTAATTTTTTCATCTAATTCCTCCTAGTGTATTTATATATTAGTATTTATTATAACATACTAATTTTTAATTAGTAAAAAGCAACCTTTAATTTTTTTTAACTTTAATTTAATAATATATAATAAAAATAACAAAAAAACCTTTATTTTAGGCCTTTTTTTCGAAGATAGAAAAAAATAAAAAGTCAAAAAAAGTCAAAAAAATATCAAAAAAACTATTGACTTTTTTTGACCTTAATGTTAATATTAATAATGTGATTAGCACTTAGATATTAAGAGTGCTAAAAAAACAATATGAAGATAGGTGATAAACATGTTAATAGATAGACAAGTACTTATTCTTCAATCTATAGTAGAAAATTTTATAACTACTAATCAACCTGTTGGATCTAAGCAACTTGCTCAAAGCATTGATTTTAGTTCAGCAACTATTAGAAATGATATGAGTAAATTAGAAAAAGAAGGGTTGATAAAAAAAACACATATTTCATCAGGGAGAGTTCCTTCTGAAAAAGGATATCGCTATTATGTAGATTATATAAAAAAAGATTATGAGCTTACTAGTAGCGAGAGTGAAAAGTTAAAAGAACTTATGAGTGATAAATATGTATCAGAGGATAACTATTTAGAAAAAAATGCTATAGTTTTATCAGACTTAACAGATTATACGGCAGTTATCTTAGCTCCTACAAAAGCTGATAGACGAATTAATAAAGTAGAAGTTATACTCTTAAGTAGTCGAAGTATTTTAGTTATATTAGTAACTAATATAGGAGAGGTATTCCAACAAAACTATAAACTTGATGCAGATTTTACTGCAGAGGATATAGCAGAAGTGAATAAACTCTTGCAAACTTACTTTTATGATGTAGATATGGCAACAGCCCATGTAATAATACATGGAGAACTTGAGAAGTATTTGAAAACTAAAGTTAATAATTACGACATGATCGTAGTTGCCTTAAATAGATTGCTTCAAAATAAAATAAAAAAAACTGTAGCATTAGGAGGTAAGTACAATTTACTAAAACAACCTGATATAGATAATGTAGAAAAATTAAAAGAAGTAGTATCGCTCTTAGAAGATGATAAGATTGTTGAGTTACTAGACCACAATGTAGAGGTTACTGATTCAGATACTTGTATAAAAATAGGTAAGGAATTAGAGCTTGAAAATATTGCGGACCTTTCATTAGTATCTAGTAAATATAACACATCAAAAGGTCAAGGTGTAATAGCCGTTTTTTTGGACCTAAGAGAATGGACTATTCAAAAAAATAATGACATTAATAGGATGTGTCAGAGATAATCTAAATAACAATTTGAAATAATTTAGGAGGTAGAGATGACTACTGAAGAAAGAAATGAAAACCTAGAAGAAGTAGAAGAAACTGTTGAAAATACTGAAGCAACAGAAACTAAAGAAGAAGTTGTAGAAGAAAAAACAGCAGAAGAATTACTTCAAGAAAAGGTTGATAAACTAGAAGAAGAATTAAAAACAATCAGAAGACAAGTATTTACGACTTTATGCGGAGTTTGAAAACTTTAAACGTCGTAAAAAAATAAAGAAATTGAAACAAATAATGTTTATAAAAAGTCAAAAAAAGTTATTACTGAAATCTTACCTAGCTTAGATAATTTAGAAAGAGCATTACAGGTAGAAAGTGATAACGAAGAAATCAAATCTTTACTAAAAGGTGTTGAGATGGTTTATGAAGGGCTATTAAATGTATTAAAATCAGAAGGAGTAGAGTTAATCGAAACAGAAAATGCTCAATTCGATCCAAATTATCACCATGCAGTAATGCAAGAAGAAGATAGTGAAAAAGAAAGTGGAGCAATTTTAGACACTTTCCAAAAAGGTTACAAATTAAAAGATAGAGTAATCAGACCAGCAATGGTTAAAGTTAATTCTTAATTCTTAATCCTTAGTTTTTTCGAACCTGGAAGGTGAAGAAAAAAGTTAGGAGTAAGAATCGCACAGCTACACCAAGAATGAGAAACAAAGTTGCGAAATGATTGGAATGTAGCCACTGCGGAGATATTTATTCAAAGAATAAGGAACGCAGTGACGAAATGATTTGAAAGTATCAACTGAGCCTTAGTATTTTTCAAGCCTGTAAGGCGAAGAAAAAAGTTAGGAGTAAGAACCGCACAGCTACACCAAGAATGAGGAAAACAGTAACTGTGCAGATATAAAATTAGCAAATATAAATGTTTTGTTAGAATTTGTATATTTTAACAAAAAAACTAGAAACTTTAGAATAAATATAAAATAGGAGGACAAAAACATGTCAAAAATTATTGGTATAGACTTAGGAACAACTTATAGTGCAGTAGCAGTATTAGAAGGTGGGGAAGCTAAAATTATCCCTAACCCAGAAGGAAACAGAACTACACCATCTGTAGTAGCATTTAAAGGTGACGAAATTCAAGTAGGGGAAGTAGCAAAACGTCAAGCAATTACAAACCCAAATACAGTAATTTCTATTAAACGTCACATGGGTACAGATTATAAAGTAGAAGTTAATGGTAAAAAATATTCACCACAAGAAATTTCAGCTATGATTTTACAAAACTTAAAAGCAACAGCTGAGAGCTATCTTGGAGAAAAAGTTACTAAAGCAGTTATAACAGTACCTGCATACTTCAACGATGCTCAACGTCAAGCAACAAAAGATGCTGGTAAAATCGCTGGATTAGAAGTAGAAAGAATTATCAACGAACCAACAGCTGCAGCATTAGCTTATGGTTTAGATAAAACTGATATTGATCAAAAAGTATTAGTATTTGACCTTGGTGGTGGTACTTTCGACGTATCTATCTTAGAATTAGGTGATGGAGTATTCGAAGTTTTAGCTACATCAGGAGATAACTTACTTGGTGGTGATGACTTTGACCAAGCTATCATTGATTACTTAGTAGAAGAATTCAAAAAAGAACAAGGTATTGACTTATCAAAAGATAAAATGGCAATGCAACGTCTAAAAGATGCAGCTGAAAAAGCTAAAAAAGACTTATCAGGTGTAACTTCTACTCAAATTTCATTACCATTCATCTCTGCAGGAGAAAGCGGACCAGTTCACTTAGAAAATACTTTAACTCGTGCTAAATTTGATGAATTAACTCGTCATTTAGTAGAAAGAACATTAGTACCAACTCGTCAAGCTCTTAAAGATGCTGGATTAACTCCAAGTGATATCGATCAAGTAATCTTAGTTGGTGGATCTACTCGTATTCCAGCTGTACAAGAAGCTATTAAAAAAGAAATGGGCAAAGAACCTCATAAAGGTGTAAACCCAGACGAAGTAGTAGCTATGGGTGCTGCTATCCAAGGTGGGGTAATCACAGGGGACGTTAAAGACGTAGTATTATTAGACGTAACTCCATTATCATTAGGTATCGAAACTATGGGATCAGTTATGACAGTATTAATTCCAAGAAATACAACTATCCCAACTTCAAAATCACAAGTATTCTCTACAGCTGCAGATAACCAACCAGCAGTAGATATTCACGTACTACAAGGTGAACGTCCAATGGCAGCTGATAACAAAACTCTAGGAAGATTCCAACTTACAGATATTCCAGCAGCTCCACGTGGAGTACCTCAAATCGAAGTTACATTCGATATCGACAAAAATGGTATCGTAAATGTTACTGCTAAAGATTTAGGAACTCAAAAACAACAAAAAATTACTATCGAATCAAGTAGTTCATTAAGTGATGAAGATATCGATAGAATGGTTAAAGAAGCTGAAGCTAATGCAGATGCTGATGCTAAACGTAAAGAAGAAGCTGATGTTCGTAACGAAGCTGACCAACTTTCATTCCAAGCAGATAAAGCTTTAGAAGATGCTAAAGATAAAGTTGATCAAAGCTTATTAGATGCAATCAAAACTAAAAACGATGTATTAAAAGAGGCTATTAAAAACAATAACTTCGAAGAAATCAAAGCAGCTAAAGATGAATTAAATAAAGCTGTTCAAGAAATGACTATGAAACTTTATGAACAAGCTAATGCAGCAGCAGGAGCTCAAGGTGCTAACACAGAATCAAGCAATCAAGATGATGATACAATTGATGCAGATTTCACTGAGAAAAAATAATAAATTTTAGAAAAAAAGGGAGCTGGACTTAGGTTCTGCTCCCTCATTTAAAATTTAAGGAGAGGTAGAAAATGGCTAAAAGAGATTATTACGAAGTGCTTGGTCTTAGTAAAGGAGCAAGTGCAGCAGAAATAAAAAAAGCTTATCGTAAGTTATCTAAACAATACCACCCGGATATTAATAAAGAAGAGGGTGCAGAGGAAAAATTTAAAGAAATTACTGAAGCTTACGAAGTATTAAGTGATGAAAATAAAAAAGCTCAATATGATCAGTTTGGTCATGCAGCCTTCGATGGTGGTGCAGGTGGCCAAGGTGGTTTTGGAGGCTTTGGAGGATTCGGTGGCGGATTCTCTGGAGGGTTCTCTGGTGGCTTTGATGATTTAGGAGATATATTCTCTAGCTTCTTTGGTGGAGGCGGAGGAAGAAGAAATCCTAATGCTCCAAGACAAGGTGATGATTTGCTACATAGAATGCATATTACTTTTGAAGAATCTGTTTTTGGTACTAAAAAAACAATCAAACTTCGTAAAGATGTGGAATGTGATCACTGTCACGGAACAGGTGCAAAAGACTCTTCATCTGTAACTGAGTGTCATAGATGTCATGGTTCTGGTCAAGAAGCTGTATATCAGGATACTCCATTTGGTAGAATCCAAAGCCAAAGAACATGTTCTGAATGTCAAGGACGTGGAAATAATTAAAGATAAATGTCCACACTGTTTCGGTAAAGGATATAATAACAAAGAAGTTGAATATGAAGTTGAGATTCCAGCAGGAATAAGCTCAGGACAACGAGTTCGTCTGCAAGGTAAAGGTGGAGCAGGAGAAAACGGTGGTCCAGCAGGAGATTTATTCATTGAAGTATCAGTTTCAAGTGATTCATACTTCCAACGTGAAGATGATGATATCTATACAGAATTAGAATTATCACCAGCCCAAGCAGCACTTGGTACCAAAGTGGATGTTAGAACATTAACTGGTGTTATTGAGTTAAATGTTCCAGCAGGTACTCAACACGGTAGAAAATTCCGTTTAGCTGGTAAAGGTGTAAAAAATGTAATGGGATATGGACAAGGTGATCATTATATTGTAGTATCAATAAAAATCCCTAAATCATTATCAACAAAAGAAAGAGAACTATACTTACAATTAGCAAAAACTTAAAAGATGAAAAAAAGTTGAAGAAGATGAAAGCTTCATTGATAAAGTAAGTAGAAAAGCAAAAGATTTATTTGATTAAAAAAAGCTCGAGCATTATTATATGCTCGAGTTTTCTTTGTTTATTCACTTACCAACTTATAATTTTTTTGTCTTCAATTTTTATATCAGCATCATATAATTTATTTAATAGCTTTTCGTCATAAAATTTATCGACAGAGTCGTTTTTAACTACTTCTCCATTTAGTAATCCCACTATATAATCACTGTACGTAAGAGCTTGATTTATATCATGTAGGACCATAATAATAGTAATACCAAGTGTATTATTTAGATGTTTTATTAATTTCATTATTGATTTTTGATATTTAATATCTAAAAATGTAGTAGGTTCATCTAGTATTATAATATCTGTGCTTTGTGCTAGACACATTGCAATATAGACACGTTGTAATTGTCCTCCTGATAATTCAGAAACATACTTCTCCTTATATTCAGTTAAACTCGTATGTTTTAAAGCAAAATCAACTTTTTCAATATCTTCTTTTGATTTTTTATAAAAGAAGATATTTTGATATGGAAGTCGTGCGAAACTAACCATGTCATTAACTGTAATTTCTTTTGGTGTTTCATTTTTTTGATAAACTATTGATAATTTACTAGCAAGCTCTCTAAGATTATAATTACTTAACTCTTTATTTTTCTAATTTTATACTACCACTATCGTAGTTTAAGTTTTTTTAGCTAAAAAGTTTAATCAATGTACTTTTTACCACAACCATTTTTTTCCCAAAGTATTGTCGTTATTTTTTTCCTTTTTTTGATATTTAGAGATAGGTTATTAAATATACTATTATCTTTATTGTAATTAAAAGATAAATTTTTTATTTCAATAATATTTGTCATTAGTTTACTCCTTTTTTCACAAGAATAATAAATGCAGGACCACCAATAACCATCATTATTAAATCTGCAGGAATTTCTATTGGAGAGAATGCTAGACGTCCTAAAGTATCAAATAGTAAAAATATAAATGCTCCAAGTAATGCACTAAAAGGTATAGTGTATATGTGGTTTCTACCAATTATTATTTTAGCAATATGTGGTACTATTAATGCTAAGAATACTAGTACACCAGATACGGCAGTAGTAATAGAAGCTAGTGCAACTGCAATAAATGAAATCAAAAGTCTAATATAATTTATATTTATTCCAAGCGAAGTAATTATATTATCATCTAGTGCGAAAATATTACATAGTTTTGCTAAAAGCCAACTAATAATAAGTAAAATTGGTAGCCATCTAAAAAGTAAAGAAACATCATCCCAGTTTTTTGTACCAAGCGCAACAGTCTTGAAAGCAGTAGAAGTAGTAGAGTTTGATTGATTTAAGTATTGGATACTACTAGAGATTCCACTGAAGAAATAACTAATTGCAATACCGATTAAAATTATTTTTACATTGTTTTTAGTTTTTCCTGCAAGATAATATATTAAGATAAAGCCAATTATTCCTCCGATTATTGAAAAAATAGATTTAAAAATAAGTGCTTGAGGAAATAAACCTATTCCAAGATATAAAAATAAATTAGCACCACTAGATACACCAATAAGACTAGGATCAACTAGGGGATTTTTAAGAACTGTTTGAAGTAGCAAACCACTTACTCCTAAAGCAGCTCCTACTAAAATAGTTATAATTATTCTAGGAAATCTTACATCTATTATTGCATTAACATTAGCATATTTTTTATTAAATATACCTACTAATAACTCGCTTGCTGAAGCTTTTATACTTCCACTGTTAGCGGAGATAAAAATAGTGCTAATTAATAATATTATGACAATAATAAAAGCAAGTGTTTTTTTATCTTTCAAAATATAATCTCCTTTACTATATTTTTATAACACCAGAAGAAATACTCTTCTGGTGCTATATAATCTAATTAGCATAAAATATTTTAGCTAATTCTTCCAATCCCTTTTGATAGTCAAATGTAGCTGTCATACCAAATATTGAGCTATCTAGGTCTATGACTTTATTGTTTTTTACCGCTTCAAAATGAGACCAACTCTTATTGTTTTCAAATTCCTTCTTAAACATCTCATTAACAGTATCAGGCATTGCATGAGCAGTACGTAAAATAATATCAGGTTGTTCATTTAAAGCAGTTTCTAGGTTTAATGGAGTAAATTCATCATTACTTTTTATTATATTTTCTCCACCAGCTAATTTAACTAAATTACCCACGTATGATTTATCCGATGCTGCCATGTAGCTCCCAGGTAGTCCCATTAAGATTAGTACTTTAGGTTTTTTCTTATTTTCGATTTTTTTGTTATATTCAACAAAGAATGAATCGTAATCTTTTTTTAATTGAGCAAACTTTTCTTTTTTTCCAAATGTATTTGCTAAATCTTCGGTAACTGAATATAATCCATTTACACTTCGAATATCAACAAATTTATGTGGAATATTATTTTTTTCAAAACCTTCTTTTAACCAATCTTTTAAACTATCTGGCGCATAAACAATGGTAGGATTGATAGATTTTATAACCTCCATATTTGGATTCATAGGTAAACCTATTTGTATAGTATTCTCGTATCTTTTAGGCATACGACCTAGTTTTGTAGTAGGAATACCAGCTAATTTAATATCTAATACATCAGCTACTTGGCTAAGTGCAACTGAATCCATTATGATTCGCTTACCATTTTCTTCTTCAGATTTTTTATTTTTATTAGCACCTGTTAAGTCAATGGTTTCATTAAAAGCCTTATCTGCAAGGTTTGGATCACTAGAACTAGAAGAACTATTACTAGTTGAAGAACAACCAGAAAGAATTAATAAACATGCTAGTATTGATGAAACAAGGATTATAAATTTATTTTTCATATTGTATCTCCTGTCTAGCATATTAATGATTTTTTCTTTTTTTTGGTATAATAAGGCTTCCGACTAAGATTACTAATATTCCAACACCACCTGCAATGTAGTATGGTAAGTAATCTTTTTCTTCTATAACTTCCATGTCTAGTCCGCTATTTCCTTCTTGAATAGTGTTTGGATTTACTTCTACAAAGAAACGCACAGGTCTATTCATTGGTTCAACATACATTTGTACCATAGCTAAAAAATTTTCGTTTGGCACCTCGAAGCGGTAATCAACGTAACTATCTTTATATTGTTCGATATTTACTTTTGTTTCAGTAGCTTCAACTTGTTTAAACTCTCCATCTTTTTGTAAAACTTTTATAAAAGGCCCTTGTTCACTACTGCGTTTTACCCAATTCATTAGGTGAACACGAACAGTAGCATATAGTTTTCCATCATTAGTACGTTGCAGCAAAGCTTTAGACCAACGTTTTTCGCTACTTGATTGATTTTTAATAGCTTCACTTATATCGCCACCACTATTAATAGGGGATATTACACCTTGAACCATACCTTCACCGATTGCAGCATTTTTTGTACCACCATCAGCTGTAACTCCAGTTAATGGATTTAAGTAAGATCCTGTTATGTTAACAGTATAAATACCAGCTTTTTCAGTTTTTTGATTATCACTAAAATATTTATCTATATTTTTATTGTTAGAATTATCTGTTGTTTTATTATCAGAAGCTTTTTGATCATTGTTAGATTCATTATTTTTCTTTTGATTATTATCTTTAGAATCACTATCAGATCCAGATGTTAATTTAGCAGCAGACCAATTAAATTTTAGAATGGCATTTTGTGCTGCGTCACCACCCATTATTTTATTCATAGCATCTACTGAAACTCGAACACCAATTTTTCTGGCTTTGCTTCAGAAAATTTGAAGCTTAGTGTTCCAGGATAAGAACTACTTCCACCGTCAAGATTAGTATCGTTATATGTACTATCAACAGAAGCGGCAGTAAGGTCACCAGAGAAAATAGGGGATGAATAAATACTTAAAGATAGTAGGTGTCCATGCATATTATTAAAGTCCATAGGGACGAATTGGACTGTTATTGTAGATGAATTATTATCATGAATTGTTACTTTAGCGTGAGTAGCCAAAGCTTTATTACCCATTGATAATTTTCCATTATTATCAGAATGCCACAATTCAACAGGAACGGTGTACACTTTATCTTCGGCCCTAGCATTTTTTACGAATAATGAATTACTAGATGTAAAGATAAGTGCAAGCGTGGCAATAATTATTGTAATAAACTTAAATATTCTTTTCATTATTATTACTCACTTTCAAATTATTTAACATAGGAAAGGAGATGACTCATTAATTATATTAATATAGAGTCAACTCCTTTTTAGTTAGCAGTATTAGAGTGATTTAAGTTCTAATATTTTAACTTTGATAAGGGGTTATTTAAAATAGTCTTCTTTTAATAAGTACAAGTATAACTCCAAGAAGTGATACAGCACTAGGTATTATTACATACGGACTTTTCAAGCTAGTTTTACTTTTTAAATTAGTTTTACTATTTAAACCAGTTTTAGAAAATTCACCTGAATTATCAACACGACCATCGTTGTTATCATCAGCAGAATTGTCCGCAGAATCACCATTAGATTGATCACCATTAGCCTGTTTTTCACTATTTTTATCTCCACCAGATCCTCTACCGGGACCACTTCCAGGATTTCCACCAGAAGCATCAGCTGTTCCTTTTTCTTCTGTTGAATTAGACCAGTTTATAGAGAGTATAGCATCTTTTTTCCCAGCACCCGGCATAATTTTTTCCATAGTTTGGACAAAGACTGATACTGGAACTTGTTGAAGTTTTTCACTACTTGTAAAGTGAACTTGAACTTGGTGATTTCCTCCGTTTGTAGGAACTACTGGATACTCAGTACCTCTCACCCAAAACCTAGATATACCATCCGAACTTTGACCTATAGTTATATCGTGAAATTTAACAATATAATGATAAATATTTCTAGAATCTCTAAAAACAGTTATACCATCTAGAGCAGCATCCCCCATTGATCTTTGTCCAGGATTACTTGCATTTAAAAGAGAAACAGTTACATTTCTATAATATGTCACTTCATCTGACTTACCACCTTTTGGTGTAGGACTAATTGATGGTTGACTAGTGGTATTGTGGTTGTTACTTCCTGTGCTTTTACTTGCTGATCTAAAGCTAGAATAATTAGTATTACTTGTTGAGTTATTTATATTACTTGTATTATTTGTAGTATTTTCTTTAGCTGTTTTGTCAGCTTCAGCTTTCTTTAGCAGCCTTTGCGGCAGAATTCTGACTAGCATCTTCTTTAGCTGAGTTATCTGCTTCTGCCTGTTTAGTATTGTTATCTGTTTGTGCAGTTTTATCTGTAGTTGTATTTTGTTTTTCAGTAGTTGAAGTTTCTAATTTTTTTGAAACACCATTTGTATCTAATTGTAAAATTGCTGATTTTCGCCCAGCACCTGGCATAATATCCTCCATAATTTGAACGAATACTTCTACATTAAGAGTAGACTTAAGTTCTGGCAGAGTAAATACGGCCTGTTTAGGATTCTTAACATTAGGGTAGGTAGTAGATGAAAGTTGGACTTCTTTTCCTTCAACCCAGAATTTAGATATACCATCAGATTGTCCATTAAAATTTAAATCTTTCCAAATAATAGTGTATTGATATTGGTTGCCCACTTTTTTTATGCTAACTTTTTCTAAAGCAGCATCTCCCATAGAACGCTGTCCAGAATTGTTTGCATTTAGTAGATGAGCGGCAACATCAACTGATACTTCTTGTGTACCAACTGCATGGACATATTTGGTTTGTTGCAAATTTGTCGGAAAATCAACTACCGTAAGTGACGCTGCTAGTATACTAGCAGACATCACTTTAATAATAGTGTTTCTTTTCATTGTAATAATTATTCTCCTTATTTAAAATTAATTATTTACTTCTCTTTCTGTTAAGTAATAGTGCTGATAATAATGCAATAAATCCTAATCCAACTGCAGAAGAAGTATTGATACCAGTTTTTGGTAATTCTTTTTTGTTGTTTTTAATTTCAACAATATTATTAGTTTTGTTTTTACTATTTAGTTCAGGTTTTAAAACCTCATTTTTTTGAACAGAAGTTTGTACAGGTTTGTTAACTTCTTTTTCGTTTGTAGAAGGTTGTGGAGTAACTGGTTGAGTTTCAGTATTTTCATACTCGAATCCGTATAAACTAAAGTGTTTAGCTTCAATTACTACATAGTTAACATTATTTTCTTTAACATTTGAGAAGTTTTCAATATTTTGTTTGTTAGTTCCATCTTTATCGATTTGATAAGCAGAAATTACTTTTCTTTCAACTGGAACTTTAATAGAAGCAGGTTGTTTAATTTGACGAACTTTTCCATCTTTAGTAACGAAGTGAATATCATATACTTCGTTATTAGTATCTAATCCTGGAACAGTTGCTTTAACAACTTCTAATTCATATACGTCATTTTCTAAACCTGCAGTAGGGATAGTAACTTTAACTGGAGTGTCTCCATCATTATCCGCAAATGTTGCAAGTGATTTATCTTTATTGAAAGTTACTTTTGGATTACTAAAGTAAGCAGGTTGATTTTTTTCTTTCTCAGCTTTTTCTTTAGCAAGTCTTTCAGCTTCGGCTTTTTCTTTCTCAGCTTTCTCTTTAGCTAATCTTTCAGCTTCAGCTTTTTCTTTCTCAGCTTTCTCTTTAGCAAGTCTTTCAGCTTCAGCTTTTTCTTTCTCAGCTTTCTCTTTAGCAAGTCTTTCAGCTTCAGCTTTTTCTTTCTCAGCTTTTTCTTTAGCAAGTCTATCAGCTTCGGCTTTTTTTCTTTCTCAGCTTTTTTTCTTTAGCAAGTCTTTCAGCTTCAGCTTTTTTTCTTTATCGGCTTTCTCTTTAGCTAATCGTTCAGCTTCAGCTTTTTTTCTTTCTCAGCTTTTTTTCTTTAGCAAGTCTTTCAGCCTCAGCTTTTTTTCTTTATCGGCTTTTTTTCTTTAGCTAATCGTTCAGCTTCGGCTTTTTTTTCTTTCTCAGCTTTTTTTCTTTAGCTAATCGTTCAGCTTCAGCTTTTTTTCTTTCTCAGCTTTTTTTCTTTTAGCTAATCGTTCAGCTTCAGCTTTTTTTCTTTCTCAGCTTTCTCTTTAGCTAATCGTTCAGCTTCAGCTTTTTTTCTTTCTCAGCTTTTTTTCTTTAGCAAGTCTATCAGCTTCGGCTTTTTTTCTTTCTCAGCTTTTTTTCTTTAGCAAGTCTTTCAGCTTCAGCTTTTTTTCTTTATCGGCTTTCTCTTTAGCAAGTCTTTCAGCTTCAGCTTTTTTTCTTTCTCAGCTTTTTTTCTTTAGCAAGTCTTTCAGCCTCAGCTTTTTTTCTTTATCGGCTTTTTTTCTTTAGCTAATCGTTCAGCTTCGGCTTTTTCTTTCTCAGCTTTTTCTTTAGCTAATCTTTCAGCTTCAGCTTTTTCTTTCTCAGCTTTTTCTTTAGCTAATCGTTCAGCTTCAGCTTTTTCTTTCTCAGCTTTCTCTTTAGCTAATCGTTCAGCTTCAGCTTTTTCTTTCTCAGCTTTCTCTTTAGCTAATCGTTCAGCTTCGGCTTTTTCTTTCTCGGCTTTTTCTTTAGCAAGTTTCACCGCTTCAGCTTTAGCTGTTTCATCTGCATGTAATTTATTTACTGCTTCTTCAGTTAAGCTAGTAGCTTTATCCCAGTTAAATGAAATACGAGCTGGTGTATTTTTATGGAATGGTTTGCCACCAACTAACACATCTATAGTTACTGGTGTAACTGTTAATTTATCTGAACTAGTAAAGTGATATTGTTTTTCGTTTAATTCACCACCTAGATCTTTAGCATCTGCAGCTTGTCCATTTACTTTAAGATTATCAACTGAACCAGTTAATCCAGCAAATTGTAAATCTTTAAAAGTAACATAGTAGTGGTATGTATCACCAATTTTTTCGACACGAGTTTTATCACCTAATAATGCACCGTTACCCATAGATGGTTTTTCTATAGTTGCATCTAGTAAAGTAGCTGGAACAGTGTTATATGGTTTTTCAACATTTTTCTCTACTGCTGAAAAATCTAGTTCTAATGTTGTATCAATTTCATTGCCTTGTTTATCTTGTTTAGTAACTAAAGTTGTTTTTAATTGAAGTTTATCAAGTAGTTTATCAGTTAATAGTGAAACTTGTTTAGTTGTACCTTCTAAAGGTGTTAAAGTAGCTTCAGTACCATTGTGAGTGATTTTTGAAAATTGATAATTTGTACGTTTAGTAACAAATGTATTTCCTTTTGCTTCTTTAACTTTAAATGTATATTTATATTTATCTCCAACTTTCTCAACAGTCACATCTTTTTCAAATAAGTTGGCATAAGTTGAAAGTTGAGAGTTATCTTTTTGATATTTTAATTCACCTTTAACATTTGTAGGGAAAGTACTAGGTACTTTATCAGCATCTACCTCATGATCAGGTACTGTTGAAACTACTGGTTTTGGTTTCTCAACAATAGGGAAATTTAATTCTAAGGTTGTGTCAATTTCATTTCCTAGTTTGTCTTGTTTAGTAACAACTGTAGTTTTAAGTTGTAATTTATCTAGTAATTTATTAGCTAATAATGAAACTTGCTTAGTTGTACCCTCTAAAGGTGTTAAAGTAGCTTCAGTTCCATTATGAGTAATTTTTGAAAATTGGTAGCTTGTACGTTTAGTAACAAAAGTATTTCCTTTTTCTTCTTTAACTTTGAATGTATATTTATATTTATCTCCAACTTTCTCAACAGTCACATCTTTTTCAAATAAATTAGCATAAGTTGAAAGTTGAGAGTTATCTTTTTGATATTTTAATTCACCTTTAACACTTGTAGGGAAAGTACTAGGTACTTTATCTGCTTCTACTTCATGGTCAGGTACAGTTGATACTACTGGTTTTGGTTTTTCCTCAATAGGTTTTGTTGGCGTTGGTTTAGGAGATGGTTTTGGAGTTTCTACATCTTCTATAACTGCTGGTCTATCTTTCCAAGCATTTGCAGTATCATAGTAAAGTTGTAAAGTAACAAAGTGAGACATTAAAGCTCCATTTGGATATGGTGCAGTTCCATCTAGTTGAATTTTTTCAAGTAATTTATCAGAAACAATAGAACCTTCTTTAATAGAACCTTTTTTAGAAGAAGCTAATGTAGTAAGAGGTATTTCTTTGTCTTGATAAGAAATTTTTACTATTTCGAATGGGTAGAATTCTCCACCAACATTAGCTAAACCTGGTTTAAGTCTAAATGTATATTTATATTTATCACCAGTTTTTTCAACTTTTACATTGCTATCTAGTGCAGGACCATATAATGACTCTTCATCATTATTATTAGCGTTTCTTAAGTGACCTTGTACATTAAGAGGAAATTTTTTTTTCAGAGAAGTTCCAGTATACTCTTTATCTTTGTTTGGATTTTTGTATGTCGCAGCTTCATAGTTATCAGCTGTAACTTTTTCTTTAATAGTGTTGAAGTCGAAAGTAAGAGTTAGTTTTTGGTTTCCTAACCCAAATCCAGGCATTAGTGAATCCATAACAGGAACATAGACTTCATTGTATGTTTCTAATTTATTATTAGAATCGATTTTGTTTTTGTCAATAGAATATGACATTACTTTTTGGATAAGCTTTTTCGTTCAGGATATTTGCTTTTTATATGTATCAAAGTAATCGTCTTTTTCTGATTCTTTATAACTTTCAACTATAGTTGCTTCTTTAGGAGTAGAACTATTTACATTTTGTTTTTCTACATTACTATCATAGTATTTTAAATCTCCTAAATAACCTTTGAATTGTTTTCCGTTCATATCTCTACTAATAGGTTGGAATGTGATATCAACAGAATATTTTCCATCTTTAACTGTTAGTTTAGTTTCATCAGCTTTTATAGCAGCGGCAGCCATAGAAGGGCCACCTGTTGCAAAGTTAGTTGCTTTTACATCAATTGAATATTCACCATTTTTAAGATTTTTTACATCTTGTTTAGCTGTTGGTTTAGCGTTCGCATTCGTAACTGCAGGAGTATTACTAGTAGCTGCATTGTTAGTAACAGGGTTATTGGTTGTAGCAGGGCTGTTTGTTGTAGCTACAATAGGATTCTCATCAGCAGCAAATGCAAAATCATCATGATCGTATGCTTCAATTGCAGCTAAAGCAGAGAATATAGCTGTAGCTGATAGCACCTTTAATAAAGTATTATTTTTCATATTAAATATATCTCCTTTATTGGATTCGTTTTAATCGATTAAGATAATCGTTATCAATATTATAATACAAATCCTTTCAGAATTAAAGATGCAAATGATAATTATTATTAATAAAGTTGAGAAATTGTTGATTTATACACAAAATAATGCATTAAAATTCACAATTTAGACACATTTATAATACGTTATGTTACCTTAAAAAAATTTATTAATTATGTCAACAAAAAAACAAATAAAACGATTTCTAATTTTTTTGACAATAAAAAAATATTTCTGTTAAGATAAATTTAGTAATTAAATATAAAACACTGGGGGAGCCAATGGCTGAGATTACTTTGTTAGACCCTTTGACCTGAACTAGATAATACTAGCGTAGGAAATGTGAATAGTATCTTAGAATATAATTATAGACACTTTCTACTGTTAGTAGAAAGTTTTTTTATATTTAATTTGATAAATTTTTGATGTTTTAAATTTAATAATAAAATTAATTAAGGGAGGCTAATTTATGAGTAAATTAGATATTGCATTAACTATAGCTGGAACTGATCCTACAGGAGGAGCAGGAATAATGGCTGATTTAAAAAGTTTTCAAGCCAGAGGTGTTTATGGAATGGCTGTTGTAACTAGTGTTGTCGCACAAAATACTCTAGGAGTACAAAAAATACATAATATTCCTTTAGATATTTTAGATGCTCAGCTTAACAGTGTTTTTTCTGATATTACACCAAATGCGATAAAAACTGGAATGTTGGCAAATGTAGAAATAATGGAAGTTGTGAAAAAGTATTTATCCAAAGATATTGCCTATGTAGTTGATCCAGTTATGGTAGCGACAAGTGGTGATAAACTAATTGATAGTAATGCGAGAAACCATTTGAAAAATGAAATATTACCGTTGGCTACCATAATCACACCGAATATTCCTGAAGCTGAAGAAATAGTAGGATTTAAAATAGTAACAGAAGATGATATTAACAAAGCAGGAAAATTTATTTTAACAGAAGTAGGATGTAAATCTGTAATTATAAAAGGTGGACATTTAGAAGGTAAGGCTAAAGATTATTTGTTTACTAGAAACGATTCGCCTCATGTATGGGAAAGTGAAAGAATAAATACAAAACATACACATGGAACTGGATGTACTTTTTCTGCAGTAATTACTGCGGAATTAGCAAAAGGTAATGACTTAGTTACTTCAGTAGATATTGCTAAAAATTTATAACAGCAGCAATTAAAAATGCACCAGAAATAGGCCATGGAAGTGGACCGGTAAATCATATAGTGTATAAGGAGTAAGTGATATGAGTAGTTTAAGATTATTAAAAGAGAAAGCACCATTAGTTATTTGTATAACTAATGATGTTGTAAAAAACTTTACAGCTAATGGGTTAGTCGCATTAGGTGCCTCACCAGCGATGAGTGAGTTTAAAGATGACTTAGAAGATCTATTAAAATATGCAGGTGGACTATTAATTAATATTGGAACACTTACAGATGATAATTGGCAATTGTACCGTGATGCGTTAATTATTGCAGAAAAATATAATGTACCAGCAGTACTAGATCCAGTAGCATGTGGAGCAAGTGCATATAGAAAACGAGTAGTAGATGACTTATTAGAAAACTATAAAATATCAGCTATTCGAGGAAATGCAGGGGAAATAGGTTCATTAGTAGGCTTGGATATAGCTTCTAAAGGTGTAGATAGTGCTAATGTTGACAATATTGGCGAATTAGCTTTATTAGCAAATAAGAAATATAATATACCTATAGTAGTAACAGGCGAGGTTGATGCTATTGCAGTAGCTGGCGAAGTAATCACTATCCACAATGGTAGTTCTATGATGCCAAAAGTAATAGGGACAGGCTGTCTATTAGGAGCTGTTGTGGCAAGTTTTATTGGGCTTGATAAAGATAATGTCTTTAAGTCATTAGAAACTTCATTGCTAGCTTATAACATAGCTGGTGAGTTTGCTGAAAAAAGACCTAATGGTCACCTGCCAGGTACATATAAGGTTGAATTTATAAATTCATTATATGAAGTCACAGATGGAGACATTTCATTACACAAGAAGGTGAAAAAATATGTTTAATCCAAAGAGTTTGAAGTTATATTTTATTTGTGGAACAACTACTTGTAATGGAAGAAATTTATTAGAAGTAGTTGAAAAAGCTTTGGCAGGAGGGATAACACTATTTCAATTTAGAGAAAAAGGTAAGGGTGCATTAGAAGGTAAGGAGAAAGAAGACCTTGCTCGTGAAATTCAGAAGTTATGTAAAAATTATAACGTTCCTTTTATTGTAAATGATGATGTAGAACTTGCTTTAAAACTAAATGCTGATGGAGTTCATGTAGGGCAAGATGATAGCGATGTTGAATTAATAAGAGAAAAAATGCCAGATGCCATATTAGGTTTATCAATTGGAGATGAATTAGAGTATAAATCTTCTAATTTAAGTATAGTAGACTACATTGGCGTAGGACCAATATTTTCTACTATTTCAAAAGATGATGCAGGAAAAGCTATAGGTTATACTGGCTTAAAACAAATTAGAGAACTAGACAGAAGTTTACCTATAGTGGCAATAGGTGGAATAAGTAGAGATAAAATAAAACCTATTATGGATACCGGAATAGACGGTGTTTCAATCATTTCAGCAATTTCATATGCTGATGATATTGAAAAAGAAGTATCCTTAATGTTAAAACAATTTAATTAAGCCTCCAAAATCAAAAAAGGATATACGTTAAGTATATTCTTTTTTTGTTAAACATATAAATTTTTTTAATTTAGTGTAATTTAGAGTATAATAAATATATAACTTATAAAGTTGGAGGTAAGTAAATGAAAGATATAGTTTTAATTCATGGAACATGGTGTGATGGAAGTGTATGGGGAGAGTTTGCTACAGAATTAGAAAAATTAGGTTTAAGAGTGCATACTCCTAGCTTGCGTTATCACGATTTACCTTATAAAGAAGTAGAAGAAAAAGTCGCAAAGGTTAGTTTAAATGATTATGTTGAAGACATAGTTGAGTTAGTAGAAAGTTTAGATGAACCACCTATCGTACTAGGTCATTCATTAGGAGGATTAATAGCACAGCTAGTTGGTGTAAAAACAAAAGTAGAAGGTCTTATTTTAATGGGAACTGCTCCAGCTGCAGGTATTTTTGCATTTTATCCTAGTATGATTGTATGTTTCTATAAACACTTCTTAAGATGGGGATTCTGGAAAAAATCAATGCCACCATATAAACATGCATTTTGTGATTATTGTATGAATAATCAAGATCCAGAGGATAAAGAAAGAGAATTTGCTAAACTTGTACCTGAATCAGGGTTTACATATTTTCAAATGGCACTACCATTCTTAGATAAACAAAAAGGTGCTTATGTTGATTTTGATAAAATTAAAGAACCAGTGTTAGTTATAACAGGAACAGATGATAAAATGGTAAATCCTAATATCGCAAAAGCAACTGCTAAAAAATATAAAAATTCGAAATTAGAAATAATACAAGGTTCAGACCATATGTACGAAGCACCAAAATTTAGAGATGTTACAGTAAGTGTAATTAACAAGTGGTTAGAAGAAAAATAACTTAAAAATAATAATTGGCTATTATTAATGTTTAAAAAAATAATAAAAATTTGTTAAACATATAAATTTTTTTAATTTAGTGTAATTTAGAGTATAATAAATATATAACTTATAAAGTTGGAGGTAAGTAAATGAAAGATATAATTTTAATTCATGGAACATGGTGTGATGGAAGTGTATGGGGAGAGTTTGCTACAGAATTAGAGAAATTAGGTTTAAGAGTGCATACTCCTAGCTTGCGTTATCACGATTTACCTTATAAAGAAGTAGAAGAAAAAGTCGCAAAGGTTAGTTTAAATGATTATGTTGAAGATATAGTTGAGTTAGTAGAAAGCTTAGATGAACCACCTATCGTACTAGGCCATTCATTAGGAGGATTAATAGCACAGCTAGTTGGTGTAAAAACAAAAGTAGAAGGTCTTATTTTAATGGGAACTGCTCCAGCTGCAGGTATTTTTGCATTTTATCCTAGTATGATTGTATGTTTCTATAAACACTTCTTAAGATGGGGATTTTGGAAAAAATCAATGCCACCATATAAACATGCATTTTGTGATTATTGTATGAATAATCAAGATCCAGAGGATAAAGAAAGAGAATTTGCTAAACTTGTACCTGAATCAGGATTTACATATTTCCAAATGGCATTACCATTTTTAGATAAGCAAAAAGGTGCATATGTTGATTTTGATAAAATTAAAGAACCAGTGTTAGTTATAACAGGAACAGATGATAAAATGGTAAATCCTAATATCGCAAAAGCAACTGCTAAAAAATATAAAAATTCTAAATTAGAAATAATACAAGGATCAGACCATATGTACGAAGCACCAAAATTTAGAGATGTTACGGTAAGTGTAATTAACAAGTGGTTAGAAGAAAAATAACTTAAAAATAATAATTGGTTATTGTTAATGTTTAGAAATAATAAAAAAATAGAATATTTTCAAAAATATTTTGTAGCTATAAAATAAACAACTGTACATAAGGAACCGTTTTCTTGTTTTCTTAGTAGGGAAATTTTTCAAAAAAAGTATTGACACAATAAAAGATAAATGATATCATTTACTCAAGTTAATAGTTACCAATATTTGAATAAGTAACATATAAAAACTTTTACAGAGAGTGTGAATAGGTGAAAGCACACATTGCAGATTATATGTGAAAATGGTTTGAATGGTAAAAAAAGTGAGTTTTAGTTTAATCCGAGCTTTTTTCGTAAGCGTTACGTTACAAACGCACATTATTTTAAGATATATTCTAGACCCGTATCTTTAAAGTAGTGATTGAGTTCGTATATTTACGAAAAGTAAGGTGGTACCGTGAAATTGATTTCGCCCTTATTCTCTTAGGAGAGTAGGGGTGTTTTTTTATTTCCAAAAACTTACTAAATATAACAAAAAAATAAAAATAATTTAAAAGGAGAAAACTCAAATGAAAAAAACTACTACTATTAGTAACAAGTTTCGTACTTGGATTTGTTTTTAATTGGATGTTCGTCATCATCTAAAGACGAAAAGAAAGGGATTGATGTAGAAAAATTAGATCCAAACAATCCTGTAACAGTAAAAATTGGTGCAACTAACGTACCTCACGCAGTATTATTAGAGCACGTGGCACCACAACTAGAAAAAGAAGGTATTAAATTAGATATCGTTACTTATCAAGATTACTACATTCCTAACAAAACGTTAAATGAAAAAGAAATAGACATCAACTACTTCCAACACGTACCATTCCTAAAAAATGCAATTAAAGAAAATGGATACAAAATTGAAGACGCTGGTGCTGTTCACTTAGAACCAATTGGTTTATACTCTAAACGTGTTAAAGATGTAGCTGACCTTAAAGACGGAGCTAAAGTTTACGTAAGTAACAACAAAGCTGAATGGGGACGTGTAATCAAATTATTAGCATCTAAAGGTTTAGTAAAAGTTAAAGACGGTGTTGATCCAGTAACTGCTACTTTTGATGATATCGCTGAAAACCCTAAACACTTACAATTCAGCTATGAAAATGATCCAGCTTTAATGACTAAATACTATGAAAATGATGAAGCTGATTTAATTTCTATCAACGCTAACTTCGCTGTTGATAATGGATTAAACGCTGCTAAAGATCCAATCTTAGTAGAAGCTGCAACTTCAGATAACCCATACGGAAACATCCTTGCTGTTCGTGAAGGGGATAAAGATAAAGTTGTTGTTAAGAAAATTCTAGAAGCACTAAGATCAGATGATACTAAGAAATTCATGCAAGAAAAATGGAACGGAGCAGTATTACCTATAAAATAGTATAATCACAACTTAAAATTAAAAAGAAACAACTCAAATATTAATTATTTGGGTTGTTTTTTTATATGAAAAAATATGGTAAAATAATATAAGGGAAATTAATTAGGGAGAATTATTATGGAAAGTTATATTTTTTTAAACCTTTTATACTTATAGTAAGTTTAATTATATCAAGCTCAATTAAGTGTTTAGTTGATACTGAAAAATAAAGCTTGACTATTTATCTAAACGTAGTAGCTGTGCAAGTTGCAAAAAGACAGCTAAAAACCTTTTGACTTAATACCTATTTTTTTAGTTTTTTTATTTAAACGAGGACGTTGCAGTTATTGCAGTGCTAAAAATTCCATTTGATATTTTTTTATACGAATTTTTTTACAGCTAGTATAATTATTTTATATTTTGTTTTTTTGAAGATAATTTTGTCTTTGTAACATTACTTCATGCGTATATTTTAATTTTATTAATTTATATTTCTATAGAAGATATAAAAATATTTGCAAATACTAGATGAATTATTTTTTTCTTCTATTAGTATTCAATATTATTCTCCTAATTAACAACTTTTACTTTTTTTTGATATTTTTTTAATTTTTTTATTTCTTATTTTACTTTTTCATATACTATATTATCTATCAAAAAGGTGGTTTAGGTTATGGCGATATAAAAAGTATATTGTGTTTTTAGCTATAAACTTAAATATTTTTTTGAAGGAATATATTTATTAGCATTTACATTTGTTTATGCTGGATTTTTTGCACTTTCATTATTGATCTTAAAAAAAGTTAAAAAGGGAACTAAAATACCATTAGTACCATTTATTACACTTAGTTATTTAACAATTATATTAATAAGGGAGGGATTGTTATGGTAAGTGGTTATACAATAAAGGAATTTTGTGAAGATGATCGTCCTCGAGAAAAATTTAGAAAATTCGGAGCGACAGCACTTAGTGATAAAGAAATTTTAGCTATTTTGCTTAGAACGGGAATTAAGAATCAAAATGTAATTGAATTGGCAGATAGTATTTTAAAAGATGTAGGAGGAATAACCAATCTTAGAGATGTAACTTTTGATGAGCTAACTAAACACAAAGGAATAGGAACAGAAAAAGCAATTCATATACTAGCGAATATTGAATTTGCAAGAAGAATATACGCTACAAATGTATTGGATGTAAAATGTTCTAGCCCAGAATCGATTGCTAGATATTTAAAATCATCGGTGGAAAATCTAACACAAGAAGTATTTATAGTTTTGGATATAAATACTAAAGGTAAGATTATTCAACAGCGTGAGGTATTTAAAGGTAGTTTGTCTACATCTATTGTTCATTCACGAGAAGTATTTAAAATGGCTATTAAAAATAGTGCAGCAAGTATAGTATGTATCCATAATCATCCTAGTGGAGATGCAACACCTTCAGTTGAAGATATAAGAACAACGATTAACTTAATGGAAGTAGGAGATATTATAGGAATAGAAATGCTAGATCACTTAATTATTGCTAAAGAAGGATATGTTAGTATTAGACGCTTTTTAAACTATTTAGCTGGTGAAAATATTGACTATAGAAATGAAGAAATCACAAGTGAACAACTTCGTTATATACTGAAAAAATATAAGGTAAAAAATAGTTTTTAAAATACTGAAAATGTAAATTAGAGAGTTCAAAAATAGCTTGGTGATAACAATAATGACTATTGTAGCTTTCTAGTATCATTGGAATAACAGCAAGAAGATATGATATAATATAGTAAAGAAGAGAGTATAAAAAGGGTAGTAGTTTAAATAAAAAAATAAAAAATATGAAAAAGGTAGGGATAAAGATATGAGTAGAAAAAAATTTTCTAATATTAACGGTAATAGAAACTTTATTAATTACAGTGACATTTGTTCTAGAATCAGTATTTAATGATAAACTATGGCATATTGCTGGTATAATTATAATGATTTTTTTATATTTCTTCATACTTCATATCTATTGGTAGTTAAAAAAAGAGCATAAATCTTTTTAGCTGGAATGACAGAGGAAGAAGCAATAGAAATAAGAAAAAGATCCAGATAAATTAAAAAAACATGAAAAAAATTGCTCAGGCAATAGGGATTGTAATCTTTTTAAGTATTTTTTTCTTAATATATCTAATTTATGAGATACTGAGATAATTATATTAAATATGTGTAAAACTAACTTAGAGATTCTATATAAAATAGAAATCTTTTGGTTAGTTTTTTTTTATTTGGAATAAAAAAATTGAATTCTTAGAGGGAGTGATATTATGTATGTACAATAGGTATGAATGAAAGTAAATACATAAAAATAATAAGAAGGAAAAAAATATAAGTAAAAAGAGTATGATAACTTGGTCTAAAAAAATAACTAGAAGAAATTAAATTGTTTAACTGAGATTAAACTAAGGAGTAGCCTATAATATCATGATGTGAGAGAATAATACTTTAGTTCTAATTCCGAGAAATACATCAAAAATATGCATTGTCTTCAGGTTCGATTATACTTGATTATAATTAAGTATATATAATAGTTGTTATGAGCGGAAATTATTATTGTGTTTTTTTAAAAAAATAGTTTTTTTGTTTTATGATGATTAGAAAAAGTAAAATCTTTTTGGCTATAACAACAAATGTCTAAGAAATGGATATTAAAAAGTTTCATAAAAAAACGAAAAAAACATAAATGTTAGAAATATTAATTTTTTTAAGATAACTTAAAAAAATATATAAACTCTAGGATATGTTAGAAAAAAATAAAATTTAGATAGATATTAATCAAAGATGAAAAAGTGTATTAAAGTGAATTAAGATTTTCATAATATTTAAAATGATTAATAAAAATACTAAAAAGAATATAATTTTATCGTGAATATATTCTTTTTGTAAGCGGTATTGTGTTATAATTATCTTATAAAAAAATATTATTAATTGAGGTACAATATAATGGAAATATATACATCTATAGATATAATCAAAGATGAATTCAATAAAAGAAATGCTAGAGAATAGAACAGATAACTATAAAGTTTCACCTATCGATGGTATTGAGTTATTAGAAACTTTGAAAAAAATTTGATAAATATAAGTTGCAACCAAACAGTATTGTTTCAATGTTTATCAATAAAAAAAGAGAAAAATTTTTTTATACTGTTTTCGGGAGAAGAGGTAATTTTAAAAGATTAAAGATGTTGAGTATTTTTTTAAGATATGAAGAAATAATAGAAGTAGATTATACTTTAACAGAAAGAATATTAAAGATTTCTACGGAGAGTGAAAAATATAGAAATAATAGGAAAATTAGTAGGAGAATCATTTCCTTTTTCATTTAGTATATGAAATTTTAAGAAAAAAACTAGTTCACCAGAAACAATAAATATTACACTTAATCAAAAAAACCAACAGTAAGTAATCTTACAAGTACTAGTAAAGAAATATATCTTAAAAATATTGATATCTTTTTTTAAAAAAGCTGATGATGGCATAATAGATGATAAAGAATATAGAGAATTATGCTCTGTTATGGCTAATATCAAAGTTGATGAAGAAACAGTAGATAAATTAAGAGAATATAGGTATTATGGGTTTAAAGAAAATATAGAGTATGAATACTTAGTAGCTGAATTGAGAGAAAGTATTATGAATAATGATAAAGCTGAACCCAAGGAGATATTACAATCTTTAGCATCAGATATTGTTAATATGCATAAAGAAGAAGTATTAAATAAATGGAGAGAATATCCACATTTAGTGGAGGTGTTTGAAGCACTGGGTATATCTGAAAAACAGTTGGAAACTTTAATATTAGTAAGAGCAAAAGAAATTAAAGCATTGACAGAAAGATTAGATAATAACTCACTTAACTCTCTTCAGCAAGAGATTAAATCAATTCTTGGTGCAGCAGGATTAAGTTACGTAGGTGTAAGTGTTTTAGCGTTGTTCTTTGCTACAGGAATAGGTACGATTCTTGGATTGGGATATGCTAGTTATAAAGCAGCCCAAAAATTTTTCGGCCTAGGCAATTCTGAAAAATATGCTATACAAAATGGGCTACTAAAAGCTAAAATGGATTCTTTAAGTAAAATGAATGCTTATATAGTAGCTGATTTGAATTATTTGAATAATAAGAATAAAGAATTGATAATAGAATTGGACAAGAATAGACAGTACGATGAGGAGCTAATTTCGGAACTAAAAAGCTTATTAGAAATCAGCGACGTTGTATCTAAATCTAGTTTACTTGTAGTTGAAGATCAAAAGCACTATAATATAGAGATTTTATTAAGAAAACTGCCAGAAAGTTAGATATTGATTTATACGATAAACTGGTTATGAATAATGTAAATTATCACGAATATAACGAAATAATATACAGTGTTTATGAACTTAATCAAAATAGTGAAAATGGAGAGTACATAATTGTAGAAGAAAAAAAAGATATTGATTTATTAGAAATGTCTTATGAAATTTTTGAAAAAAATAGAGTATTTTAATTCTAGTGCGAATACCTTAGTGAATGCAAATCAAATTACGAAAGAAGTTGTAGAAAATATAGCTAGTATTGATGGTGTGAAAAAAGGTATAGGTGCATTTAAATCGTTTTTGAAAAAGTAGAGGGATAGCTATGAGTAAAGAGGATTTTAAAAAGTTAAAAAGAGATCGCTAAAGTTGGTGTTATTGTAGATGATAAAACACAAAAAAAGTTAAAAAGGAAAATAGATGAAATAAATTATAATAATTTAGAAATAGAAAGTTATCTAAAAAAAGAAAAAAATTTAAAAAAAGATTTATTATATTTAATAAAAAAATAAGTCTAGTAGAGTAACTATAAAAAAATAAAAATACAAGAATTTGAAGACTACAATAATAGAAGTTTAAATCTAATAAAAATAGATGATATAGAAAAATAACATAAATCAGTTGAATTGGAATGAATATTTAGAATCTAGTAAATCATATGCAGAAAAAAATATAATTTAGATTTGGATAACCCCTATATTAGTATGTCTTCTAATATTGAAATGAGCATTTTATCTAAGGAATTAATAGAGAAGTATGACATTAAAGATTTAGAAAAAGATGATATAATAGTTTCTTCAGTTGCGGGTGCTTTGGCTGGAATAATTGATGTTTTCTTAATTGGTACTATATCAGCGGATTCGAATGAAAACAAAGTATTAGTAAATGTAACGGATAAAACATTTGAAAAAAATGGTAATGAAGTATGCAAAACATCAGAAAAATTGGTGAATATAAAGAAAAATATAAAAGAATGCTTCAACTACTGAAGCTAAAGAAAAAAATTAAAGAAAAAAATGAATGATTTCAAAAAAAGAAGGGTTTAAAGAGAAGAAAAAAAGCTATTTCATACTTAGAAAAATAAATTTAAAGTTAATTATGATGATGCTACCAAAGCAACAATATTTGAAAAAAACAAATTTTAATAAACTTACACCTAATAATCATCATTTTAGATCGCTAGCACATGATCCTTCTCCTTTAGGTTTATTAGTTGGAATTTTTGATCAGTTAGATAATAAAACTACTTTGATTAATGATTTAGGTGAAATTGAGAGGGTTCATAAAGCAATAAAAAATGCTGATAAAGATAGAATATCAAATATTTCAAACGGAATTGGTCCCAAAAATATAGTGGACGCAATAACCAATTGGTTTGGTCATATAATGAGCGATATATCTGGCAGTAAATCTTCTAAAGGGAGAGGGAGTGGATTGCCAGTTCCATTTACGTCTATATTAGGTAAGTTAAATTTTGGGGAAATTAAAGTTGAAGAAGGGAATAAAATTGTAGAAAAAACAATTGGAGAGTTAGTGGAAAAAATGTTTAAATCAGGATATGATATTAGGGCCTTTACAGCTCAGTTAATTCCTGTTATTGTTTATGAAACAATTATACGTTCGTATTGGTTTTATAAGCAATATTTTTATCAATAAAAATGAATTTTCTAAAAAGTATACCTATAGCAAATGAAGAAAACTATGATTTAGCACGTATGTTATTAATAGGGGCGGGAAGCTTTTCATTAGTTGATGTCGGACACGCAACAATTAAAGTTGGAATACCACCTAAGCCAGAAAATATTATAACATTTCTTCTAACAATAAACTATCCTGGTCTGATAAATTTAGGGGTGAAAGCATATCAAAAACATAAAAATATTCGATTAAAAGAGATAAGAAAAATTAATGAAATGCTAGATAAGGAGTTAAGAAAGGAAATTGATGATCTTTTGTAGTCTATTTTTTTAGTAAGTTTATGGTAGAATATATTATTGGAGATTTACTTTTTATCCACGGTTTATCTAGGAAATTAAATTTTTATAATTATCTTATTAATACTGTAGAAAGTTATAAATATAGGAATAATAAATTACTATAGAGATAACAAAAGTAATTACAATGTAGAAGAATATTTAAATTAAGAGACACCATGAGGTGTCTTTTTTTATAAAAAAATTAAAAATCCTTTAGTTAATGTGTAAGTAGTTTAATTTGTCTATAAAGTTATGGGGAATAAATTATTTTGAAAAATATAAAAAGTTAAATTAAGGAAATGTATGACTTTCTTCTAAGCTAATATAATTGGTTATATATCCTTTTATTTGATATAATAAGTGTTACTAATAAATAATATTTATGTAGGAGGATAATATGATAAATAAAGAAGAAATTACTAAAAAAAGTTAGTACAATTCTAAATGTCATACTTCAATTTAAAGAAATACAAGGGGAAGACTGGGAGAATGTAGGACAACTATATTTTAGAGGGGAAAGTAAAAAACACCAATATAGAATTCCATCATTATATAGAAAGAAAGAATTAGTAAATAAAGGAAGTGAAAAGTATTATCGATATTTAGTTAGTGAGCTTGGAAGAGATGATTATAATGAGAACTCATCATTATTTAGTTTGTTATCGGAATTACAGCATTATGGAGCATGTACTAGGATGATTGATGTAACAAAAAGTCCGTTGATAGCTCTATTTTTTGCTGTTGAAAAAGATATTAAAGAACCTGGGTATATATATGTATACTCAAGTAAAAATGAAGAAAAGTTTGATACGGGACATACTGTAGCTGTAAAATCAGCATTGAATTTTATGCCCCAAGATATTATAAATAATTTTTTGGACACATGTGAGAAATTAAATAAAGAAGAATATAAAGGTTTAAAAACAAGCGAGATAGAACATAAATTACAGGGAGAAGAATTAAAAAATATTAAGATTTTCATGGAAGTGCTAAATCAAAGGGCAAGGGTAAGGGAAAGATTAGAATACCCACTTAAGATATATAATGATTTGTCAGAAGCTCATATAATAATCCCTTCAAAAAAAACTGATAGAATACGCCAACAACAAGGGGCATTTATACTTCCTCGATATACTAGTACATCGGGAAAAGAACATGAAAAGGTAAAAGAAGAAATAGGTGAATCTATTGATACTCTTTTACAAGATATTAAAACTAGAAAAAAATAATAATTCTGTATTTTCTGTTATTAAAATAAATGCTGGAGATAAAAAAATATACTGGAAGAATTAGAACAGTTGGGAATCACAGAAGGATTCGTTTATCCTGATATTGAACATCAATCAAATGCATTAATAAGAAAAATATAAAGAATAGAGGTCAACAATAGAAAATAAAGAATGGTATAAATTATGGAAAAGTGAAAAAAATATTTTTAAAGAAAGTGATTATTGAAAAGAATTGAAACTAGAGTTCTAAAAACAAAAAGGGGACCACGATTCTTATTCTACAAAAATTAACTAAAGAATTCAGGAATATAAATATGAAAAAAATAGTAGTTATGCTTGCTGCGTCAGTGAAAATTACGAAAAAAAGAAAAAAATAAAATAATTACTAATAATATAAATTCTATTATTTGATTAATAATATACAGAGTAAAATAAAAAAACTGTAACAAACTAACCTAAAAGATTCTATACAAAAATAGAACACTTTAGGGTTAGTTTTTTATATGGAATAATAATTAAAAATTTTGATATAATATTGAGAATATATAGTCAAGAAATAATTAAATACTCTTGTATAATTAGATATATGGAAGGATATTTTATATGTATAAATTAATAGTTACAGATATAGATGATACACTGGTAAATAGTAATAATGAGATTTCTCAAAAAAATAGAGAGATTATTGAAAAAAATGTAAAGAACAAGATATAAAAGTCATTTTAGCATCTGGTCGACCAGATTTTTGGTATGATGAAAATTGTTGAAGACTTAAAATTAGATAGTTATGATAATTATTTATTATCATTTAATGGAGCTAGAATAGCTAACTTAAAAAAACTGGAGAAGTTGTTTATGAAAAAAATTCTTATCTCCAGAGAGAATAAAAATTTTTTTAATAGATGTTGCATTAGAAAATAACTGTGATATTCTTACATATCAAAATGGAAATGTCATTACAAATCGTGATAATGAATATGCTAGAATAGAAACTGGTTTAGTAGATGCGAAACTTGTAATTTCTGAAAATATGAAAGAAGAAATAAAAGAGGGTGCAGCTAAAGTTATAATTTTAAAACATCCTGACGAAGCAGCGAAAATTAAAGATAAGTTGGCTAAAGAGTTAGGTGATGAATATGAGGTAGCTATGTCTAAACCATTCTTTATCGAAGTTAATGATAAAGGTATTTCTAAGGGTGCATCTTTAGATTCATTATGTAAAAAATTAGGATTAACTAATGAAAATGTTATGGCTCTTGGAGATGGGCTTAATGATCTTAGTATGATTGAGTTTGCCGGATTAGGTGTTGCTGTTGAAAATGGTAATAGTATTTTAAAAGAAGCGGCAGATTTTATTTCAAAAAGTAATGATGAAGATGGTTTTGCGTATGCAATTGAGAAGTTTGTATTAAATAAATAGAGTAGGGAGCTGATAAGCATCCTTTCTTTAGAAAGAGGATAATAATGAAAGTTACATTAATATGTGTTGGTAAAGTTAAGGAAAAGTTTTATCGAGATGCGATTAAAGAATATGAAAAACGTTTAGGAGCATATATTAAACTAAATACAATTGAAATAAATGATGAGAAAGTAAAAGTAGAAAATGATTCTGAGATAGCACTAGCTATGGAAAAAGAAGGTAACAATATTCTTTCAAAAATTAAAGATACACAGTATGTTATTACGCTAGAAATATTAGGTAAAAGTATTTCTAGTGAGCAATTTGCCGCTAAGATAGATAATCTAATGTTAACGGGTAAAAAGTGATGTTGTATTAGTTATTGGTGGAAGTTACGGACTTTCTGATAGTGTTAAGAAAAGAAGTGATTATGCATTATCTTTCAGTAAAATGACTTTTCCTCATCAAATGATGAGAGTAGTACTGTTAGAACAAGTGTATAGAGCTTATCGTATAATAACAGGTGCTAGTTATCATAAATAATATATTATAAATTTATAACAATCTTTAGTATAATAGAGAAAAAAATATAGAATAAAGAGGAATAAAAAAATATAAGTCTAATATGGCTAAGTTAATATAATGAATCTGGGAAATTTTAACATGATGTTTGAATTTTTCCCTAGATTTTTTTGTTATTATTTATTACAAATTTTTTTCTAGTTTATAGACCAGTGTTTATTTTTTTATAGAGTATTGTTAGATTATCTATTGTTTTGCTCAAGTATAATAGCGTATATCAATAAATCCTTGTATAAACAAAGAAAAAAAGCTATAAAAATACCCACGATATGAGAAAAAAATCTAACATAAATTTATTTAAAATTACATTTTCAAGTATAATTGAAAAAAATAGTTTTTTTATAAAAAAAGGGGTTTTTAATTATATGGATAGATTTTTTTAGAATTATTAACTAACCTAAATGATTTTATGTGGACATATTTTTTTCTAATAGGGTTAGTTATAGTTACTGGTATATATTTTTACATTTAGTACCAAGTTTGTACAATTTACGTATATAAAAAGAAATGTTTAGGCTTATAATGGAAAAAGCCTAAAGTAGGAAAAAGATGGAGAACAAAAAAAGGTGTTTCTGCATTCCAAGCATTTACTATATCAGCAGCATCACGTGTTGGGAACAGGGGACTATTGCCGGAGTTGCGATTGCGATTGCTATGGGTGGACCAGGTTCAGTGTTTTGGATGTGGGTTATGGCTTTATTTGGAGGAGCATCATCATTTGCGGAATCAACATTAGCTCAAGTATATAAAGTTCGCGATAGAAAAGGTGTTTATCGTGGGGGACCAGCTTACTATATGGAAAAAGGTCTAGGTCAAAAATGGATGGGTATTTTATTTGCGATTGTTATTTCGATAACTTACGGAGTAGCATTTAACTCGGTTCAAACAAATACGATAGCTCAAGCTTTACAAGTTTATGATATAAATCCAAGAGTAGCAGGTATTGCACTATTAGTATTAACAATTTTTGTAGTATTTGGTGGTGTAACTAAAGTAGTAAAAATTACTCAATGGCTAGTTCCTGTAATGGCAGTTTTATATTTATTTATTGTATTAGTTATTATGGTATTAAATTTTGACAAATTACCTGGGATTTTAGTACAAATAGTTAGATCTGCTTTCGGACTTGAACAAGTTGGAGGTGGAGTAATAGGGATGGGAACATCTATATTATTAGGTATTAAACGTGGTATGTTTACTAATGAAGCTGGACTTGGATCAACACCTAATGCTGCAGCGACTGCAGATAGTACACACCCTGCCAAACAAGGTTTTATTCAAACTTTAGGTGTATACTTTGATACATGCTTGGTTTGTACAGCAACAGCATTTTTAATTTTACTATATCCTGGTGTAGAGTATGGTGCAGGTAAACTGCAAGGTATCCAATTAACTCAAGCAGCATTAACTTCACAAATAGGTAGTATAGGTACTATTTTCTTGATTGTAGCTATCTTCTTATTTGGGATATAGTTCAGTTATTGGTAATTACTACTACGGTGAAACAAATATTCAATACTTACTACCTAAAAAATGGGCGGTTAATATTTATAGAGTTATAGTTTGTATATTTGTTTATGTTGGTAGCGTAATGGACTTAGATATAGTTTGGGGATTTGCTGATGTTACGATGGGATTAATGAGTTTACTAAACTTAATAGCTATTATAGGTTTATCAGGTGTAGTTTATGTAGTACTAAAAGACTATGTGAAACAGCATAAACAAGGAAAAGATCCAGAGTTCTATTTAGATAATTTACCGATAAAAATTAACAATGCAACTGCATGGAAAAAAATAAAAAAGAAAAAAATAATATTAGGAAAAAGTAGTTTATATATTAAACTACTTTTTTTTAATATATTATAGAAAAATAATAATTGAATTTTAATTTATTAAAAACATTCAAAACACCTTAGATTTTAGGTTATTAATTGACGTCTATTATTATAATTAGTATAATAAAATTACTATTAATAATGTAGAGGTGTTTGTTATGTTAAAGAAATTTAATGATAAGTTTAATAGTTTACCGAAAGGGGTTCAATTTGTTTTTAGCTATTGGAGCTGCAGCAGCAGGTGCGTATATTGGTTATACTTTAGCTTACAATTTAGTATCAAGCTTATTAAAATAAGAGTATTTATTCCATATTAACTATAAACAAGGTGGGTACTAAGGTTAGTGCTCATCTTTTCTTATTGTGATTTTTTATAAAGTACTTGATTATTGTTAGAATATATGATAATATATTAAACATATTTTAATTATAAAATATATGCGATGAGCCGATAAGTAAGAGTTCTTGCGTACCGTAGGATACAGAAAAGAAATCAGTGGTTGAGAGATTTCTCCTAGGCAAGACTTTGAAGTAGACGGTGAGCATTTAGAGTGAACGTAAGTAGCTTTAAACGTGGTTAGAGCGTTAATCTTATTAAGTGCTAATTAATAATTAGAATAAAGGTGGTACCACGGAAACTTTCGTCCTTGTTAGATAGGATGGAGGTTATTTTTTTATCTAAAATTTGATTTATTTTTTTAAATAGGTAATAAGATAAAGAAAAAAATCACCAACTAAGTAAATTGAAATAATAAAACTAATAACAATACCTAAGGAGGAAAAAGTCATGACTGAAATGTCTACAAAAATATAATCCAACTCAAGTAGAACATAATCGCTATAACTGGTGGTTAGAAAAAGAAGTGTTTTAAAGCAGATAATAAAAAAGCAAGAAAAAAATCCATATACAATAGTAATTCCACCACCAAACGTAACAGGTAAATTACATATTGGACATGCTTGGGACACAACATTACAAGATATGTTAACAAGATATAAAAGATTAAAAGGCTTCGATGTGCTTTATCTTCCTGGTATGGACCATGCGGGTATTTCTACTCAAGCAAAAGTAGAAGCGAAAATGCGTGAAGAAGGAATTAGCCGTTATGACTTAGGACGTGAAAAATTCTTAGAGCGTGCATGGGATTGGAAAGAAGAATATGCTGGATATATTCGTGAGCAATGGGCAAAACTAGGATTAGGACTTGATTATACTAGAGAAAGATTTACTCTAGATGAAGGTTTAAATAAAGCTGTAACAAAAATTTTCGTAGATCACTACAAAAATGGGACAATTTATCGTGGTGAAAGAATTATTAACTGGGATCCAGTTCAAAAAACAGCATTATCAAATATAGAAGTAATTCACAAAGATGTTGAAGGTGCATTCTATCACTTAAAATATTTCTTAGCTGATGGTAGTGGTGATTATTTAGAAATAGCAACTACAAGACCTGAAACATTATTTGGTGATACTGCGGTAGCAGTTCATCCGGAAGATGAAAGATATCAAAAGTATATTGGAAAAACTGTACTATTACCAGTAACTAATAGAGAAATTCCTGTTATTGCAGACGAATATGTAGAAAAAGACTTTGGAAGTGGTGTTGTTAAAATCACTCCAGCGCACGATCCAAATGACTTTGAAGTAGGAGAACGTCATAATTTAGAACGTATCATCGTTATGGATGAAGGTGCTGTTATGAATGAACATGCTGATAAATATAATGGTATGGATCGTTTTGAATGCCGTAAAGCATTAATAGCGGACCTACAAGAAAGTGGAGTTTGCTTTAAGATAGAAAAACACCTTCACTCAGTAGGACACTCAGAACGTAGTGGTGCTGTAGTAGAACCATATCTTTCTAAACAATGGTTTGTTGCTATGAAGCCACTTGCTGATAAAGTATTAGAAAATCAAAAAGATGAAGATGGAAAAGTTAACTTCTATCCACCACGCTTTGAACATACATTAAATACATGGATGGAAAATATCCAAGACTGGTGTATTTCTCGTCAACTTTGGTGGGGACACCGTATTCCAGCTTGGTATCACAAAGAAACTGGAGAAGTTTATGTTGATGTAAATCCTCCAAAAGATATTGAAAACTATGTTCAAGATGAAGACGTTCTTGATACTTGGTACTCTTCAGCTCTATTCCCATTCTCAACATTAGGATGGCCAGATTTAGAAAGTGAAGATTTCAAACGTTACTATCCGAACAGCTGTTTAGTTACTGGATATGACATTATTTTCTTCTGGGTAGCTCGTATGGTATTCCAAGGATTAGAATTTACTGGAGTACGTCCTTTGAAGATTGTTTAATCCATGGATTAGTTCGTGATGAGCAAGGTCGTAAGATGAGTAAGTCATTAGGTAATGGAGTGGATCCAATGGAAGTAATAGAAGAGTATGGAGCAGACAGCTTACGTTACTTCTTAGCTACTAACTCAACTCCAGGACAAGATTTACGTTATTCAACTGAGAAAATTGAAGCTAGTTGGAACTATATTAACAAAATTTGGAATGCTTCTCGTTTTGTAATTATGAACTTAGAAGGTTTTGAATATAGCGATATAGATTTAAGCGGTGAAAAAACTCTAGCTGATAAATATATCTTAACTAAATTAGCTAAAACTATAGAAGATTTCGAAAGATTATTTGAAAAATATGAGTTTGGTGAAGCAAGCCGTATTCTTTATAACTTCGTATGGGAAGAATTCTGTTCATGGTATATTGAAATTGCTAAAATTTCACTAAATGGTGAAGATGAAGCTGCAAAAAATACAACTAAATCTATTTTAGTTTATGTATTAGATGCTTCTCTAAAAATGTTACATCCATTTATGCCATTTGTAACTGAAGAAATCTGGCAACATATTCCACATGAAGGGGATAGTATTGTAACTAGTGAATTTGCTAAAATTGATGCTTCATTAGTATTTGAAAAAAAGAAACTGAAGATATGCAATTTATCCAAGATGTTATTACAGCAGTACGTAACATCCGTAGTGAGGTAAATGCTCCAATGTCACGTGAAATTCCTATCAAAATCAAATACTCTCAAGATAGCGTAAAAGATGTACTTCTAAGTGGTAGTGCATACCTAGAGAAATTTGCTCGTCCTAGCGAACTTATTATAGAACGTGAAGTTGAAGCTAATGAAACAGATATAAGTAGAATTTTACCAGGAGCAGAAATCTATGTATCATTAAGTGATTTAATAGATGTAGATAAAGGAAAAAAAGAGCGTCTAGGTAAAGAATTAGATAAACTACAACAAGAATTAGATCGTGTTAATAAAAAAACTTTCTAATGAGAAGTTTGTAGGTTCAGCACCGGAAGCTGTTGTTGCTAAAGAAAAAGAAAAAAACAAGCTACATATAAAGAACAATACGATAGTGTAAAAAGAGCGTATTGCAGCATTAGATAATCTATAAAAATAAAAAGACAGTCAAGAAAAAGTAATCTTGGCTGTCTTTTTATGTTGTTATATTAATATAGACATAACGAAGTAGTAGAGTAAGACTTATAGACAGTAAGGTAGGATAAAAAAACTTAATAACCAAATAAAAAAAGAGTATAATGACTCTATTTTTACCTGTATGTATGCTATAATAAATGAAAAAAAGTGTAATTAAAGGAGGTTGAAAAAAATGAAAGATATGAAAGTAATAATAACAAGAGCAATGTTAGCATTTGTAGCATTTATAGTGATAATAATAGTATATGCTTTTGTTGGTACTAGCAAAAGATAAAGGGAAAAATAAGAAAAAGACCAAGATAGAATGGTTGAATACGTATTAGAAAAACTATGAATTGAAAAAAATGGTGATGAAATAAAAATTAAAATTATTGAGTTTAAAAAAACAGATCAAGTGGAGCGTGGTTTGTAGAGGTAGAAGTAAATTCTAATTATAAAATAATCTTGTCAGAAGACCGATTAGGGAGTGAGATACGAACATCTGTATCTAATCCTGATGAAATGAAAAGAGTTAAAGATAAAGTTATGAAAACAGATATGTCAAAAAAATTGAAATAGAATATAATTAGGAGATAAAAAAATGATTGCAGATAAATTGAATAAAGATCTTGCTTTAGATGCATATAAGATTGGAGAAAAATAATAGCATAACTAAAGATAAATTAGTGGGAAATGATAAATTCAAAGTCCTAGCCGTAGAAAACAACAAAGATAATGGAATGCAGGTAATGGAGGTAGCTCCAGTAGATAGTAATGGGGAAGTAGATACAAAAACAAATAGAGATTTTTGTAAAACTTAATAAACAAATAAAAAAAGAGTATAATGACTCTATTTTTTTACCTATATGTATGCTATAATAAATGAAAAAAAGTGTAATTAAATGGAGTTAAAAAAATGAAAGATATGAAAGCAATAATAACAAGAGCAATGTTAGCATTTATAATAATAATAATAATAATAGTGTATGCTTTTTGTTGGTACTAGTGAAGATAAAGGGAAAATAAGAAAAAGATGAAGATAGAATAGTAGAATATATAAAAAGAAAAAAGTAGAGTTGCAAAAATAATGAAGAAATAAGAAAAAAATTGAGTTTGTAAAGTACAAAAAAATGATTCTACGGGAAGTTGGAGGTATGATGTAGTTATAAACGACAAAAATAAATTTGTACTTTACTTCGTGGAGGGAAATGGGAGAAGTGGAGTTAAGTTTTACAAACGAAGGAGATATTAATCTGATAGAGAATAAAAAAATAATATAAATGAGTCTAGTATAGAGGTAATATATGCAAAAATAATATAACAGAAGAAAAAAATATCATGGCTTATCAGATGACGCTTACCGAATTAGTGAACGAAGTGTGAAAGAAAAAAAGAGAAAAATCAATGGCCTAAATGTAAAAAGACAACCAAGAAAACTAATCTTGGTTGTCTTTTTTATCTTTTTAGTAAAAAGAAAGTAACTAGAATAATTATTACAATATTATAGATACAGTAATCTTTTACTGCTTCCCTGTCTTTGACGAGTAGTATCTAATTTTATTATTCCTCTGTTTTGTTCTCTTCTTTATCTTTTTCTTCTACTGTTTTTTCTTTATTAAGAACTTCAGTTTTTAGTTTTTCATTAACAGAGTTAAGTTTTTCAGTAGTTTCATTTTTGAATTCTTCTACTTTTTCTTGTACTTTATCATCTTCAACATTCTTTTTAATATTTGCTACTTGATATTTTATAGCACTTAGTGTTGATTGAACTTGTTCTTTATAGTTATTGATTACTGGTTTAAGTTCGTCACCAGCAGCACGAGCTGTAGTGATATTTTCTTTAAATTCTTTAGAGTAAGATTTAACATCAGCTGCATGTTCTTTTATTTCAGCAACATTGCTTGAAAGTTCTTTTCCATAATCTACTGCATTTTCATAAGTGCTTTCTAGGCTGTTTTTAGTACGTTTAACTACATTTTTAAAGTCATTATACATGTAATTAACAGCTTCTTCTACACCATTCTTCTTAGTATATCTAATCATACAACGAGTATAACCGTAATAATCTTTTGCTTTTTTCTTAACATAATTAGCGTGCTCATCTACTTTTTTAGGATTTTTTTGTGTAGAAATTTGCTACAGCTACACCACTACCAATTACAAGGAGTTTAGATAATTTTTGACATATTTTTTTCACCTCATTACGTTTTTTTATATTATATCATATATCCCTATTAATTTGAATAAAAATAAAAAAATTTTTGTAAAAATATTTGTTACATAATTTTTCATTAAAAAAAGATAATAATAGCATTTAAGAAATCGATTTATTTATAGTTTTAAAAATATAAAAAAATTATTTGTAAAAAGATATAATAATTGTTAAAAAAATGATAATTAATTTAGGTTATTCCGAGTTAATTATTACACATTAATTAAAAAAATAGTGTTGAATTGATGTGTAAGATATTGTATAATGATATATGTAAAACAATAAAAAGGAGGAACAATGAAACTTACTGATAGACATAAGGCTATAATTGAAATAGTAAAAAGTTTTGAACCAATTACTAGTGATGAAATTGCAGAGAAGCTTTCTTTAGGGAAATCTACATTAAGAAATGATTTGGCTGTTTTGGGAATGCTAGAAGTACTAGAAGCTAAACCAAATGTGGGATACTATTACAATTATGACTTTTCACCGGGAGAAAAAAAGGAAGAAATTAAAAGTAAATTAGTAAAAGAAGTAATGGGGATTGCAATTACTGCAAAAAGTACAGCAAACTATGCAGATGTATTATCTAAGTTATTTATATATGATGTAGGCACGATTTTCATTGTTAATGAAGATGGCCACTTAGTAGGAGTTACTTCAAGAAAAGACATGTTAAAATTATCAAGAAATGCAGATGCGGATACTTTACCTATAGCGCTTGCTATGACAAGAGTTCCCAATGTGATTTATATTCATGAAGATGACCTAGTAAGTGATGCACTTAGAAAAATTATTTTACACGAAATTGACTGTTTACCAGTTGTAAGGGAAGAGGCTGGTGGAAGAGTGATTGTAGGAAAAATTTCTAAAACTACATTAATCAAATTATTATTAGAGATACTGGAGGGATAGGATGTTAACTGTACATATAATATCCGATTCGATAGGAAATACTGCAAAAGATGTTGTAAATGCAGCTTTAGTACAGTTTTCTTATTCGGATGCGAGATATAAGATTTTAAAAAATTCTAATGTTAGTACAAAAGATAGAATTGAATCTATAATTGATAATATAGAAAAAGATGATGTAATTGTACAAACATTAGTAGATAGGGAGTTAGCTGAGTACACTAAGAGAATTGCTGAAGAAAAAGGGGTAAAAGTAATTGATTTACTTAGTGGAATGTTAAATGTTTTTGAAGAGAAATTAGAAGTTAAACCAGAAAATAACCCTGGATTAATAAGAAAAATGGGAGCTGAATACTTCAAACGTGTTGATGCTATAGAATTTGCTGTTAAATATGATGATGGGAAAGATATTAACGGCTTAAAAGAAGCTGATGTAGTAATTCTAGGAGTATCAAGAACATCAAAGACACCACTAAGTTTATACTTAGCTAATAGAAATATTAAGGTAATGAATGTACCAATTGTACAAGATTTAATTTTACCTGAACAACTATATGAAGTAAAAAAAGAAAAAAATTATTGGTTTAACGAACTCTGTTGAACAACTTAACAAATTAAGGGAGCAAAGACTTAGAACACTTGGTGTTGATCAAGGGACAGATTATACTGACGAACTTCAAATTTTTTTGAGGAGTTAGAGTATGCTTTGGAGATTATGGAAAAAAATTGGTTGCCCTGTAATAGATGTACAGAATAAGGCAATAGAAGAAACTGCTGAAATTATTATTAATATAATGAGGGAACGCGGTTTAGAGGTTTAAACAAATTATATATTATAAAAAAAGACGAAAAAAATTAAAAAAATTAATGGGGGAAGAAAAAAATGTCAAAAAAATATGTTTATAATTTTAGTGAAGGTAATAAAGATATGAGATCTTTATTAGGAGGGAAAAGGAGCAAACCTAGCAGAAATGCAAAGTTTAGGTATTAATGTTCCTCCTGGTTTTACCATTACAACTGAAAGCTGTAACAGTTACTATGAAAATGGTGAAAGAATTAAACCTGAAATTTTAAAACAGATAAATGAACAATTAGAAATACTTGAAAAAACAATGGGTAAAAAACTTGGTAGTTTAGAAAATCCACTTTTAGTATCAGTACGTAGTGGTGCTGTTTATTCAATGCCAGGTATGATGGATACTGTTTTAAACTTAGGATTGAATGATGAAACTACTATAGTATTAGCTAAGAAAAATAACAACTATCGTTTTGCATATGATAGCTATCGTCGTTTTATTCAAATGTTTTCTGATGTTGTAATGAATGTTGAAAAATATAAATTTGAGGAAGTTCTAACTAGAGTAAAAGAAGCTAATGGATATGCTCAAGACAGCGATATGAATGAAAAAGATTTATTCAAAGTTGTTGAAGAATTTAAAGCTATCTATAGAAAAGAAGTTGGTCGTGAATTCCCAATGAGCGTAAAAGAACAACTTATGTTAGCTGTAGAAGCTGTATTCAAATCATGGAATAATAACCGTGCAAAAGTATATAGAAGACTACACAATATTAGTGACAAATTAGGTACAGCAGTAAACATTCAAGCAATGGTATTCGGGAATATGGGAGATAACTGTGGTACAGGTGTTTCATTCAGTAGAAACCCTGTAACTGGTGAAGATAAGTTATTCGGAGAGTACTTAATTAATGCACAAGGTGAAGATGTAGTAGCAGGTATAAGAACACCAAAAAATATAAGTGTATTAGAAGAAGATATGCCGCACTTATATAAAGAGTTTGTGGAAATTTCTAAAAAATTAGAACATCACTATAAAGATATGCAAGATATTGAGTTTACTATAGAAGATGGAAAAATTATATATACTTCAAACTCGTAATGCTAAGAGAACACCGAATGCAGTAGTAGAAGTAGCTGTTTCATTAGTAGAAGAGGGAATAATTACTAAAGAAGAAGCTATTTTAAGAATTGGTACTGAAGAAATTAATAAACTTTTACACGCTACATTTGAAGAAAAATCGTTAAAAGAAGCAAAACAATTAACACAAGGGTTAGCAGCTTCTCCTGGTGCTGCAGTAGGTAAAATTTACTTTACTGCACAAGAGGCTGTAGAAGCGGCTAAGTCACATCCAGTAGTACTAGTTAGAGAAGAAACTTCTCCGGAAGATATTGAAGGAATGGTAAGTTCTCAAGGTATTGTTACATTACGTGGTGGTATGACTTCTCACGCAGCAGTAGTAGCTCGTGGTATGGGTAAATGTTGTGTATGTGGTTGTCAAAACATGATAATTGATTACAAAGAAAAAACATTAAAAGTATCTGACGTAGTACTTAGAGAAGGTGATACTATTTCTGTAGATGGAAGTAGTGGTAAAGTATACTTAGGCGAAGTTAATAAAGTAGACGCACAGTTCAGTGATAGATTCAAGAAATTATTATCTTGGGCAGATGAAATTAGAGAAATGAAAGTATTTGCGAATGCTGATAATGAAATTGATGCTAAAGTAGCATTTGATTTCGGAGCAGAGGGAATAGGATTATGTAGAACAGAGCATATGTTCTTCGAAGAAGATAGAATTAGTCTTGTAAGAAAAATGATTTTAGCTGCGGATACAAAGGAAAGGGTTAAATTCTTAGAAAGATTACAGCCTATTCAAAGTGATGATTTCTACAAAATCTTCAAAGCAGCAGAAGGAAAATCTGTTAATATAAGATTATTAGATCCGCCTCTACATGAATTCCTACCAAGAGATGATAAAACTATAGCTATTATTGCCGAAGAAATAGGTGTAACTGTAGAACAATTAAAAGCAAAAATTACTAGTATTGCAGAATTCAACCCAATGATGGGACACCGCGGTTGTCGTTTAGGTGTTACATATCCTGAAATCTACTTAATGCAAGCTAAAGCTATTAGCTCAGCTGCAATAAGAGCTAGAAAGAAGGTATAGTAGTAAATGTTGAAATCATGATTCCTCTTGTTGGACTTGAAAATGAGTTATCAGTACTAAGAGAACAAATTGTTGACTTAGTAGAAAGAGAAATCCACCTATATAATGCCGAATTCAACTACAAAGTAGGAACAATGATAGAGATTCCTAGAGCTTGTATAATAGCTGATAGAATAGCTAAACATGCTGACTTCTTCAGCTTTTGGTACAAAATGACTTAACTCAATTAACTTTCGGATATTCACGTGATGATGCAGAAAAAAATTCATTGATATTTATAAAAAGAAAAAAATATCTTAGAATCTGATCCATTCGTACACTTAGATGAAAGTGGAGTATTGGAGTTAATGCATATCGCAGTTGATAAAGCAAGAGCAGTAAAACCTGGAATTAAACTAGGAATTTGTGGTGAACACGGAGGAGATGAAAAATCTATCCTATTATGTTCTAAGTTAGGACTAGGATATGTATCATGTTCTCCATACCGAGTAATAATTGCTCGAATTGCTGCAGCTAAAGCAGCTATTGGGGAAGTTGAAGGAGCTTCAACAAAATAACTTATAAATAAAAGGACCTCAGGGTTATATTAACCTTGAGGTCTATTTTTTTATTTTACTGTATATTTTCCAGTTTTATAATCGATTGTAACACCTTTTTGGTAGTTGTATATAAATACATTGTATTTAACACTTGCTCCATTATCTTCAACAGACATAGCTTCCATAATAACTCCTTGAGCTACAAGGTCTTTATCTTTAAATACTGGTGTAACTCTGTAACGAACATGTTTATTTGTCTTTTTCACATAATCGGCAACTTGATTTTCAAAAGGAATCATATTTAGATTCATAAATCTTGTACCAGTCATAAGATTTTTCTCATTATCATTTTCACCTGCTAGTTGGAATGCTATTAAGTGCGAACGATCATATACGTGAGTTCCTTTATTGCTTTGCCATCCGCTAGGGCGAACATGAAAGATTTCAGAACGTTTTTCATTAGGCATAAGATCTGTCCCTATAATAGCATTTGCTTGACCTACACGTTTTAAACTATCTAAATCACTATAGCTTTCGTAAGATTTTGTAGATAAATCATCTTTAGTAAAATAGGGTGTGTTATTATTTAATACTTTATATTGATTGCTATCAGATGCTTCACTCTCGCTTGGTGCAGATAATGAGTTTAGTACATCTTGTGGAATAGATGAAACATTAGAAAATGTTGTTTTACTTGATGATTTATTAGTAGTGTAATATGTAATTGCAAAAGCAGCTACAATAATTAATATAATAGAAACAATTGTAAATAGTGAAATTTGTTGTTTTTTTCTTTTAGCCATAAAGCCTCCTTATAAAAGTTTTTACAGATAAGAGAGCGACTTACAAATAATTTTTAACAATATTGCTTAGTCGCTCTAATTAGTAATTTAGAAGAAATACACTTCTAAAAAAATGGTTATTAAATTTTTTTATTTCTTAAAAATAATTGATACCCATAGCATCTTTTACTTCATCTAGAGTAGAAGCAGCTACGCTTTCTGCTTTTTTTCACTTCCTGCTTTAAGCATATTATAAACTTCTGCTTTATCTTTCGCAAATTCTTCACGACGTTCTCTAATTGGGCGAAGGAACTCTTGCATAACTTCGTTTAGACGTTTTTTTAGTTTAACATCCCCAAGACCACCACGTGAATAGTGTTCTTTTAGTTCAGCTACTGCATCAGTACGTGGATCGAAAAAATATCTAGGTATTTAAATACTACATTTCCTTCTACTTGTCCTGGATCTTCTACACGAATGTGGTTAGGGTCAGTGTACATTTTCATTACTTTATCTTTTGATATCTTTTTCGCTATCTCCTAAGTAAATACCATTATTAAGACTCTTACTCATTTTTCCTTTTCCATCTATACCAACTAGACGAGCATGATCTTTAGGAGGAAGAATGATTTCTGGTAAGACAAGAACATCTTTATTATAAATTCTATTAAAGTCACGTACTATTTCACGTGTTTGTTCAAGCATTGGTTTTTTTGGTCTTCACCAACAGGTACGTGTGTAGCTTTAAAAGCTGTAATATCTGCTGCTTGGCTGACAGGATAAGTGAAAAATCCTGCAGGGATACTTTCTCCAAATTTTTTATCATTGATTTCTTGTTTTACCGTAGGATTACGGTGTAGTCTAGAAACTGTTACTAAGTTTAGATAATACATATTTAATTCTGCTAATTGTGGTATTTGTGATTGAATAAATATAGTAGTTCTTGATGGATCAAGCCCAACAGCAAGATAATCAAGTGCTACTTCTGTAATATTTTCTATAACTTTACCAGGGTTATCAGCGTTATCAGTAAGTGCTTGTTGATCGGCAATCATAACGAATATTTCTGTATCTTCTTCATTTTGTAGAGCTACACGATTTTTTAAAGAACCAACATAGTGTCCTAAATGTAGTTTTCCCGTAGGTCTATCTCCAGTTAAAATAATTTTTGACATAAGTGAGTAAACTCCTTCAATGTAAAATTTTGTTTTTCTCTTAATTATACCATATATTTGTAAAAAGTTTGTTTGAATAGGTTTAAAAAAATTTTTATTTTTCTGTGTTTTTTTTGTTTAGAAAAAAATTGAATTTTTGTATTATAATATATATATTAAGAAATAAGTTTATTAATTAAGGAGATTAATATGATATATATTGAATCAAAAAGTAATGACCCACGCTATAATACTGCATTGGAGTTATATGCTTTTAATGAATTAGCAAAAAAAGATGATGTTTTTATGTTATGGATTAACGAACCATGTATCGTTGTTGGTAAAAACCAAAATACAAGAGAAGAAGTTAACCAAAAATTCTGTGATGATAACGGAATAAAAATTGTTCGCCGTGTAAGTGGAGGAGGAGCAGTTTATCATGATTTAAACAACTTAAACTATACTATCATTTCAAATGGTAGAAGCGGAGAAGAATTCGACTTTAAATCATTCTCTCAACCAGTAATTGATGCATTAGCTTCTCTAGGTGTTAAAGCAGAATTTACAGGTCGTAATGACTTAGAAATTGATGGAAGAAAAATTCTGTGGTAATGCTCAATACGTTCGTTCTGGAAGAATTATGCACCACGGTTGTTTAATGTTTGATGTTGATACAACAGTTCTTGCAGATGCGTTAAAAGTATCTAAAGACAAAATTGAATCAAAAGGTATTAAATCAGTTCGTTCACGTGTAACTAATATTAAAGAACATTTACCAAACCAAGATATGACAGTTCTTGACTTCGTAGCAGCACTTAAAAAAATATATGAGTGAAAAAAATACGAAATGACTGATTTTGTAGCTACAAAAAGAAGATGAAGAGGCTATTTTAGCAATCCAAGAAGAAAGAAATAATTCTTGGGATTGGGTATATGGTAAAAACCCAGACTTTAATATTAAACGTAATAGAAGACTTAAAAACAGGTAAAATTGAAGCTAATATCTTGGTGGAACATGGTGTAATTTCTAGCATTAAATTCTATGGAGACTTCTTTGGAGTTATGGATGTAGAAGATATAGCTAAGAAATTAGTTGGAGTAAAAATATCAAAAAAAGATGATATTAAGAAAGTGTTAGAACAAGTTGATATTAACTCATACTTCTTAGGAGCTACTTTAGACGAGGTAGTAGATATACTAGTAGATTAATATTAATCAAGGAGTATAAAAATTATGATTATAACAACAATACAAGATGTACCAGGAATGGAAACTGTAGAATATAGAGGTCTTGCTACTGGAGAAGTAGTAGCGGGAATTAATGTTGTTAAAGATATTGGAGCAGGTATTCGAAACCTTTTTGGTGGAAGAATCAAAGGGTACGAAGATGAAATTATCCAAGCAAGAGCTGAAGCTTTAAAACAGTTAGAAGCTCGTGCAGAGGAGATGGGCGCTAATGCTGTTATCGGAGTTAGAATTGATTTTGATGCTCTAGGAAGCGATGGTGACAATATGTTTTTAGTTACAGCTACAGGAACAGCGGTAGTAGTAAAACAAAAATACAATTAATAATAATATAGAGGAAATAATTTAATGAAAAAAATATTTAATTTTAAAAAGATTTTTTCTGTCTTGCTTTTAGCTATAGCATTAGTAACTTCTGTGGTGTTTGTATCTGGTTGTGGTAGTAAAACAAGTACTACTCAAAATTCTACTGAAGTTACATATAAAGTAAGTCAAGAAGAAAAAGATTATTTATCAAAACGTTTTTCAGATTTATCGAAAACTAATAAGGAAGTAGTTGGGTATATTTATGCTCCGGGTACTGATTTAGATGAACCAGTTGTTCAAACTAATGATAATGAAACATATCTAAATAAGACTTTTGAAGGTGGAAATGTTCCATTTTTAGGTACTGTATTTATGGATATGGACAATAAAAAAGATTTTAAAGATAGATTAACATGGCTATTTGGACATGCACGTGGAAGTAAATTAAATGACCATCGTATGTTTAATGATGTAAACTACTATGATAAACAAGAGTATATGGATAGCCACAAATATGTTGTAATCGAAACTCCTGAGAGAAAATATTACTATGAAGCGGCATTTTTTTAACTATTGTACCTGAAACAACATCATTTTATCGTATAGATTTTGAAAATGATGAAGATTTCTTAAAACAATTAACTGATGTTAAAAAAGATGCTAAAACTAAAAATAATAATGTTGAATTAAGAGGAGATGACAAGTATGTAGTATTATCAACTTGTCGAGAAGAAGATGAAACAATAAGAGCTAATCTATATCTACGTCAAATTCCAGATAAAGAAATGGATGACTTTTTTTAGCTAAAAGCATAAAGGATGAATTAAAAATATGTAGCAAAAGATAATAAAAAAATCTTATGACCTTTTGTGTCATAAGATTTTTTTATTTTATTCAGTTATATTATTTTTTTGGCATATTTCTAAATTCTCTAGTCAAGAAGAATAATGAAACTGAGAATGCACAAATATCAGTTATAGGTGTAGCATAAATTATTCCATTCAATCCAAAAAAATATGAGATAAAAACAAGTAACATTGGTAATAGTATTACTATTTGTTTTGCTAAGGCTATTGTAACACCAATTTTTGGTTTTCCAATTGCTGCAAAGAATGTTGAACTTGAGATTTGAATACCGTTAATAAAGGTAAATAGTAAGAAGAATCTCATGTATTTAACTGCAAATTCAAAGTATAGCTCATTACCTTTACCAAATACTGAAACGATTTGTTTAGGGAATGCTTCAAATATTATAAAGAATATTACAGATATAATTATTGCATATTTCATCATGTAACGCATAGTTTCATGCACACGTTCATATTTTTTAGCACCGTAGTTAAAACCAAAAATAGGTTGAGCTCCTTGTACAAGCCCTATAATTATTGAAATAAATATTATGTTAACTTTGGCAACGATTCCAGCTACAGCTATAGGAATGTCATTTCCATACACAGTTTCTGAACCATGTATATTAAGTAAATTGTTTGTTACTACTTGAATAATCATATTTGAACCCTGGAATACAAACGACGTCATTCCAAGAGATACTGCTATTTTTAAAAGTGAGAATTTAGGTATAAAATCTTCTTTTTTAAATTTTACACTTTTAAATCTAGAGAAGTAGAATAATAAAATAACAGCAGATAAAAAAATTGACTTATTACTGTTGCCCATGCTGAACCAGCAATTCCCCATTTGAAACCAAAAATAAATATCGGATTTAAAATCATATTTAACACTGCTCCAAAAACTATTCCGAACATCGAATATTTTGGACTATTGTCAGAACGAACAATTGGGTTAGTACTAATAGAAATTAATAAAAATGGAATACCTAGTGAAGTTATTCCTGCAAAAGTTTTTGCGTATTCTAATATTTCATCGGTTGATCCGAATGCATACATAAGTGGCTCTAAAAATATTTGAACTAGTATTGTCAAGATAATTCCAATTAGGAATAGAGAACTTACAGATGTTCCAACAACAGATTTAGCTTTTTCTGGATTACCTCGTCCTAGTTCTAAATTGAAATTTGCAGCAGCTCCTATACCAATTGTAAGACCAATAGCAAGACATATAGTAGTAATAGGGAAAGCGATATTTGTTGCTGCATTTCCTAAATATCCAACACCTTGGCCAATGAATATCTGGTCAACAATGCTATAAAGTGCATTAACGATATTAGCTGTAATAGCAGGCCATGCAAGTGAGATAAGTAATTTCTTTATGGATTTTGTTCCAAGTGGATTTTGTGCCGTTGATTCATTCATAAAGTTTTCCTCCAAAGTAATTAAGCGATTTTGGTTAAAAGTGAATAGAATATAGCTATTTCATCTTTTGATAGATTGCTTAACGCCTCTTGTTCACTTTCTTTTATTAAATTTTTATGTGTAGAAATTACAGAATGACCTAAGTCAGTTAAGTGTATTGAAAAAAAGAGCGTCTATCTACAATTCCGCGTTTTCTTATTACAAAAACCTTTTTTTCTTCTAATACATCTATGTTTCTACTAACTATATTACGATCTTTTCTATGAATTTCTGAAAGTTGCGCCTGAGTTACGCCTTCATTTTCTGAAATATATAATAATGTAATGAAATGACCGTGTGTTATGCCAAGCTTGGCTAATGGTTCTTTTGTGTAGTTTCTCATTACTTCTAGTATTGTTATAAGTTTGTGACCTAATGAATCTTCTAACATATATTTTTTTCTCCTAAATTAATATACCATATATATTGTATACCTAGTATATTATTGTGTCAATAAAAAAAGAGCAAATTTTTAAAAAAATAAGCTCCTTTTATATTTTCTGTAATTTAGTGTTCCTTTCCACCAGTAATCCTTCTATCATTCTTTTTTTATAGTATTCAGTAGATGTAACAATAATATATTTTTAATGCTGAGATAATAATTTCCAGGTCCATAAAAAGGAGTATTCGGTTTATCTTTAATTTGCTCTTTAATAAAAGGTATATGAATAAAGCCTGTTTCTATATCAGTGTATTTAGTATTAGCTAAATATAAACTTTCATACATAATATGATTACAAACAAATGTACCTGCCGTATTGGAAATTGCTGCAGGAATATTATTATTAATTAGTGTTTCAACTATTGCTTTTATAGGAAGAGATGAAAAATATGCATTTTCTCCATCTTGACGTATTTTTTCATCAATAGGTGAGTTATTATCATTATCTGGAATTCTTGCATCATCAATATTAATAGCTACACGCTCAACAGTAATTTTATCCCTACCACCAGCTTGACCAACACAAATAACGATATTTGGTGAAAACTCTGCTATATACTTTTCCAAAACCTCAGAGCTTTTCTTGAAAATAGTAGGTATTGTAACTTTTTTTATAATTATATCACCTATACTGTCTGGTAGGGAATTTACTGCTAGATTAGAAGGGTTGATGGTTTCATTTCCAAAACTATCAAAACCTGTTATTAAAACTTTCATTTGATAAACCTCTCTTCATATTACTATTAAATAATATATATTATATGATATTTTTTTAAAAATAATTTAAATATAAAATAAATATTTATATAAATTATTTTTTTCTATATATTATAAATACAAATTGTAAATAAATTTTAAAAAAATGATATTATTAATAATAGAGGTGAGGGAAGTGTCGAGAAGAAAAAAATTAAGGACAATTATTAGTACAATTGATAATTCGGAGTATAGTAATAATAAAGATAATAATATACAACATAATTGCAAGATGAAAACTTTTAAAGATCCTCAAGAAACATGGCTTTCAAGTACTTTTTCGAAAATGAAATATGCAGATTATAAGCCGTTTCAATTTGTAGATGGGGAAGGGGTAAGGTGTTCAATATATCTAAGTGGATGCTTATTTGCTTGTAAAGAGTGTTTTAATGAAAGTATTCAAAAATTTCAATGCAGGAAGTCCTTATACAATGGAACTTGAAGACAAAAATCATAGAAGATTTAGGAAATTCTTACGTTCAAGGATTAACTCTTTTGGGAGGAGAACCTTTTTTAAATACACAAGTTGCTATACAGTTGGTAGAGCGAGTTAGAAAAGAGTTTGGAGATAAAAAAGATATTTGGGTTTATAGTGGGTATACATATGAACAACTTCTTAGAAGCAGTGAAGATAAAAAGAAGTTATTAGATCTTTGTGATGTATTGGTAGACGGACCATTTATGATATTTTTTTAAAAAGATTTAAGCTTGAGATTTAGAGGAGTAGTAACCAACGTATAATAGATATAAAAAAATCAACAATTGATAATGTTGTTTTATATCTTGACTAAGAAATACTTTTTTTGATAAAATTTCTATATAATAAAAAAATTAGGGATATGTAATATCTCTAATTTTTTTCGTTTTTATTTAAAGAGAGGAGTCTTGACTTTGAAACAAATTTATTGAAATTTTCAAAAAGTGATATTAAGGAAATTTTTCGTAAAGTAAACACATGGATAATAATTATAGGATTGATTTTTTTACCTTCCATGTATGCTTGGCCTAATATACTATCATCGTGGGACCCATATAGTCATACGAATAATATAAAGGTTGCTGTTATTTCAGAAGATGAAGGTGCAACTGTAGAGGGAAAAAAATGTTAATTTAGGTGAAAGTCTTATAACTAATTTAAAAAGGCAATAAAAAAATTTAGATTGGCAATTTGTTTCATCAAAACAACAAGCAGAAAATGGTGTTAAAATTGGAGATTTTTTTATGCAAGTATTGTAATTCCTAAAGAGCTTTTAGTTCGGATATAACATCTATAACACGAGGAGAACTTAAAAAAAGGCTACAATTGAATATACAGTTAATGAGAAGATAAATGCTATTAGTCCAAAAAAATCACTAATAGTGGTGCATCAGCCTTAGCTAATACGATTGGGAAAAAAACTTTGTAGAAGTTGCAAATGGGGTTATTTTTTTGAAAAAAAGTTACATGAAGCAGGAGTTAAATTTGAGGAAAAACCTTCCGGCTATAGAACAAGTTAAAGAAAAAAATTAATAATTTAAATGATAACTTTAGTCATTATGAAAATTCACTAAATGAACTGATTGGTAAAAGTAGATCGAGGGTATAATGTTTTTAAATACTATACAGGGAACTTTACCAGAAATAGATAGAGCAGCTACTAATAGTATAATGCTTGCTAATAAAACAAATGTTACTATTAAAAAAATATTAAGAATTTTAATGAAATTATGCTTAAAAAAATATTAATACTCAATTAGATAAAGTAATAGAAATATCAGGAGAAGTGGTTAAAAGTAGCGGAGTTAATTCAAAAAGAAACCAACTAATCCTGAAGAGACAAAAAGCCAAAATGAAAGGCATTAGATAGTAGGCTTGAAGCTGCAGAAAAAAGGTTAGATATAGCAAAAGATATTTTTGAATATCTTAATTCGTTATCAGATCAAAATCTTTTCCAAAAAAACAGTTGACGAAGATAAATACAATGGAAAGCGACATAAACTAAGTTACGTTCATTAAATAAAAAAATATATAGTAATATTGATAAATTATGATGCAATTTCAGCTAAAGTAAAAAGCTAGATTTCTTAAACAAACATCTAAAAGAGTTAATTATAATTCAATTGATTTCAAGAAAAAAACTGAATACAGAAGTAGCACCACTTATAAAAACGAGTTCTTACTAATGCTGATACAAAAAAATAAGAAATGTAAGTAGTGTTATATCACGAGCCCAAGCTCAAATACCAACAATAAACGCAAAAAAATTAGTGAAGCAGAGGTTAAGATTCAAACAGTTCAAGGGAAATTACTAAAAACTACAAGGTGAGATGCCAGAAATTAAAGAGAAAGTACAGAAACTAACCGGTATTGTAAATAAGGCTGATGGCGAAATTGATACTAATGCACTATTTAATTTATTAAAAGTTGACTATAAACAACAAGCAGAATTTTTTTGCAAATCCAGTACAGCTTAAAGAAAATCAGTTATACCATATTAAAAAAACTATGGTTCAGCGATGACTCCATTTTTATACTGTGCTATCTATTTGGGTAGGTGCATTATTAATGTCTTCTTTACTTACAACTAAAGTAGAGGATGAAGAAAAATAAATATAAACCATATCAAAAAGTATTTTTGGACGAGGTTTATTGTTTATGATAATTTCGTTACTACAAACATTAATAATAACTCTGGGGGATATGTATTTACTAGGAACTCAGGCGAATTCACCATATAGATTTGTGATATATGCACTGCTGATTTCATTATTATTCTCAGCAATTATATATACGACGGTATGCTTATTAGGAAATGTTGGTAAAGCAGTATGTATTATCTTATTAGTGCTTCAAATTGGTAGTTCAGGAGGAACATTCCCAATCCAGATGACTTCAAGTTTCTTCCAAGCACTATATCCTAAAGTTCCATTTACTTATTCGATAAGTTTACTTAGAGAAGCAGTGGGTGGAGTTTATATACCTGCCGTTAATCGTGATATGAAGATATTATTAACATATCTTGTTATTACTTTAGTAGGTGGAGCTATTTTAGTTAGCTTAAAAGCACGTTCTGCTAAATTAAGTAGAGAAAGAGAAAAGATCTAAGCTATTTTTATAATATTAAAATAAAATATATATGGGAAATATATAATTAATAAAACTATCTTAAAAGAGTAAAATAAACTTATTCTTTCAAGATAGTTTTTTTGTTGATAAATGAAATTTAAAAAAATTTATGTTATAATTATTAAAAATATAAACCTTATAATATATAGAGGAAAAAAATTATGGCAAAAAAACATTAGACAGAACCAAAGACATATTTTTTTAGATACTATGCTTTTTGGGGAATGAAATTTTTAATAAAAAAATTAAAACAACAAGTAAAACAAAAAAATTACAGTCGTATTAGCGGCATTTAGAAATCTTGATCGCTTAAGTAAAAATTCTTAAGGATTTATTTAAACAAACTTTTTATGGATTTTTGAAATTATTATTGTTGATGACTCATCAACATTTGAAATTGAAGAATTTGTTGCAATTAATGATAATAGAAAAAAATTAACTATATTAAAAAAACAATTGGGGTCTAACTCATCAGCAAAAGAATTGTGCATTAGAATTTGCTAAGGGTGACTATATTGTTTTTTTGTTGAAGAAAAAATGTAAGATTAAGAAGTAACTATCTAGAAAGTTTATATTCATTTGCTGAAGAAAAAAACTTAGATATATCAATACTCACTCGTGAGGGGTATACTTGCTTTTTACAAGAGAAAGTAGTCACTGGAATAGAGTACTTAGAAGAAGAAATAACACGATTTAAAAGTGATTTAGATTACAATCTAACGTCATGTTTATTTAAGAAAAAATTCTTAGATGTATATAATTTAAGATTTCAAGAAGACATGCTTTCTTTAGAAAATTTATATTTTAAATTAAAAGCTTTTGATCAAGCTACAAAAGTGTGTCAAAGAGCAAGAATGGGATATAAAGAGCTTAGTGATGATAAAACTGTGCGAAACCAAGCAATGATAGATGCATCAGTTCGTCGAATAATGACTGCAACTGAAAAAATAGAAGAGTTTAAAGTTGGCAAAAAATATGAAACCTCACTAAATCTATTATGTGGTTATTTACTTTTCGATGTGCTAAGAATAAGTAATAATATAGAAGATGAAACAGAATTAATAGAATTAATTAAATCCAAAAAAGATTACTTTGCTAGTGATACTTTTATGAATAGAGCAATGATAGCTATGTCACCAATTTTATTTGCTAATAACTTAAATAGAAAGGATAGACAGTAGTTATGAGGAGAATATTACATAATGTATTTTCATATGCTTTTATTTCATTATTTGCAGTTGCATTAATATGGGCATATGTAGCACCTTTTGTTTATGAGCGTATATTAAATCCATTGGCACTTTTACTTGGTGTGCCAGTGGTATTTATCCTGTTTATTTATGCAGTAAAGAAGATTTTAGCAACTGAAGAACAAGGTTTAAAGAAATATAACCGTATAATTGTTGTTTTGTACTTAATTTTCCAAGCAATAATATTATCGATGGATACATTAAACTTTTCAGATGGAGCTGAAATAGAAAATGAAGCCCACTATATGTTAAACTATGGTAAATTTTCAGGAGAAAGATATTTCCTAGTTTATCCTAATAATATTAATCCAACGATTATTTTGTATTGGTTGTATCGTATAGCGAATTATCTTTATTTATCGGAAGTTTGGGCTTTACACATATTTTTGTTTTGCTATTACTTCACTTACTATGTATTTAACATATAAAACTGCAGGGAAGTTACTTAGTAAACAAAAACAAACAATTATTTTAGGTTTAATGTTAGTGTATATCCCATTTCAAATGTATAGCTTATTCTATTATTCAGATAGCTTAATGGTGGTATTAGTAGCACTTATTATATATGTGCTTATTCCATCCGATGGAAGTTTTATTTTTAGAACTAAGCATATTATGGCAGTAGCTATAATAGTGGCATTTGGTTGGAATCTAAGATCTAATATAATAATTATTATTCCAGCATTAATTATATATTTACTATTTTTCAAGTGGTATAGGAATCTAGCTATATTACTTGTGACGTTCGGTATAGCATTTATTGCTTTTGGTAAAGGTTTTAGTATGCTGTGGGATCACTACGGATTTATACAAGATGATGGATATAGATTCCCGATGCTTCACTGGGTTATGATGGGAATGAGTATTCAAGGTGGTAGCTATAATTGGCAGGATTTCCAATATACTTATCTTAGTCAAAATAAAGCAGCGGATGATTTAGGCTTATTCTTTAATCGTTTGACACACAGACCAATTTTCTTAAACCTACTAATGATAGTACTTAAGATTCGAGGGAATTGGAGTGACGGTACAATAAATTATACAAATGGTACTCGTGCATTAAGAGATGGAGATGGATTCTTATGGCAATTATTCTATGGAAGTAATAATAGTTTTATTGTCTATATTTCTCAAATGATGTATGTAGCAATTCTATTTGGAATGGTTTATTATATATATAAACGCAGAAAAGAATATATTACGTCTTGCTTCCTATTCCAAATAATTATTTTTGGGGTATTTATGTTCCATTTAATATGGGAAGCTAAACCTAGATATGTCTATGCTTGGATGCCTATTATCTTTATTTTTAGGTGCAAAAAGGATTAATACTTTTTGCAGAACGATATGAAGTAACAATATTTGACAAATATAAGAAAAAACTATTTATAGCTTTTGGAGTTGTTTTTGCACTTCAAATAGGAAGTGATAGTTTCTTACGACCTTCTTACTCAATGAATTTAGACTATGATTCACGTGTTATTAATGGTATTAGTATTTATGCTACTGATAATTATTTAAGAGATGGTATCGTAAGGGTAAATAGAGATACAGAAGTAGAACAAACATTTAAAGCTACAAGAAGTTTTTAACTATATTCGTGGCTATATTTCATCATATGATGAGAAAAAAATAATTCTAAATATAAAGTAGAAATAATAGATAAGAAAACTAATCAAGTAGTTAGAGAGCATGAATTTATATATCGTGAATTATATTGGGAACTACCTCTTCAAACCTATACATTACGTTGGTATTTTGATGACTTACCGGCAGGGGACTATAGCGTGAAGTTTTCTCAAATAGAAAGTGATAATAATGGAAGTATTGTTATTTCTAGTGTACCTAATGAGATGGTGGATATGTATGAAGCTGGGAAACTTTATATGAAATGGTGCAGATCAAAAATAAAAAAAGATTTATCATTACAAATAGGGACATAGATATAAAAAAAGTTATGGTGGTATTAAGAAATATAGAAATTCTTATTTAATTGCGGAAAAAAATGAAAAAAATTTTTAAATAAAGTTTATTTAAAAATATTAAGTTTCAACTAAAAGTAAGCTTTAGTATAATAATAGTATAGAACAAAAACTTTTTAATAATATTTTTTTCATAATATACTGGCTCATCGTAAAGATGAGTCTTTCTCCTTTTTAAATAAGAAAAAAATTTATTTTAAAAATTTTTAAGTTTATATAAAGTTCTGTAAGTATAATAATTATTAGAACATAACTTTAATAATATTTTTTTTCATAATATATTGGCTCATCTTAAGATGGGTCTTTCTCCATATTTAGGGGATATATATAATTGTCAAAAAAGGTAAAATTATGTTATAATGAACCTAACAAAACATAAGGAGTTTAAAACTATGACAAACATCTACGATAAAGCAAATGAATTTGAAAGAGCATTAAGAGAAAGTGCAGAATATAAAGCATCAGTAGCAGCTTCTGAAGGATTATATGCAGATGAAGAAGCTAATGCATTATATACTGAATTCGTATCAAAAACAAAAAAAGAATTAATGGAAGATGCTCAAGCAGGGAATGAGCCTTCAGAAGAAGAGTTAACAGTATTTGAAGAAATACAACAAAAATTAATGGGGAATGCTAAATTCTTAGAATTTGTACAAGCTCAACAAAAAAATTACAATTTTTTTAATTGAAGATTTAAATAAAGTAATGTACAAACCATTAGACGAACTTTTTTTGAAAAAAATATGGAAATAAATAATAATAAAAAAAGAAGTTGTTTGTAACAACTTCTTTTTATATTTTAAGAGGTAAGTTTGTAATTATTTTAGTTTTAACTGTTTCAATATAATCGATTAACTCAACAGTTAAATCTGCTCTAGTAAATGGAGTGATTAAAGTAAATTCCATTAAAGTGTTTTAAAAGCAACATCAATTAATTTTTTACTTTCATCTAAAGCAATCTTTTGACAAAGTTCTTTGTCATCTTTAACTTCTTCCAATCTAGATAAAAATTCTTCTGATAATTTAATTCCTGGAACTTCATTGTGTAAGAATATAGCATTATTATAACTAGTAATTGGCATTATTCCTACAAAGAATGGAGTATCAGGATAATTTGAAGCTAATTCTGATAATTTAACAATTTTTTCTTCTTCGAATACTGGTTGAGTGATAAAGTAATCTGCTCCAGATTTGATTTTTTTCTCAACTAAGCGTTTTGTTTTACTTATATCGCGAACATTTAGGGTTATAGGCTGCAGCAACAGTAAAGTTAGTAGTCTTTCTTTAAGTGATGCTCCATTATATCCAAGTCCTTCATTAAGTTGTTTTATAAATGGTATTAGTTTAAAACTTGTAACATCAAAAACACTTGTTGCACCTGGAAAATCCCCGAGGTTGCTAGGATCACCTGTGACTGCTAGAATATTGTTAATACCAAGTAGATCAAGACCCATTAGTCGAGATTGTAATCCAATAAGATTGTGATCGCGACAAGCTAGATGTAATAGAGTAGGCGTAGTTATATGTTCTTTTCAATAAAACTGCAGCCGTTAAATTACAAATTCTAGTACTTGCTAATGAATTATCAGCTAAAGTGATAGCTTCAATATTTCTTTTTTTATCAATAGTTTTAGCAGCTTCAATAAATTTCTCAATATTTAAATGCTTAGGTGGATCTAATTCTGCTATTATTGTAACTTGTTTTTTTACTTTATCAACTATAGTAGGTTTATTAGACGCTACACGAATAAGTTCTTCTTCAGCAGGTAGAGGAGTTATTGTTTTTTTCTTTTTACTGGTTTTTAAACCTTTTTATTCCTTTTTTTATAGCGCGAATATGCTCTGGTGTAGTTCCACAACACCCACCAATTAGTCTTACTCCTTCTTCTACTAATAGTTTTTGCACTTTGTTCAAAGTAAGATGAATTTTTTTTCTAAAAACGATATTCATTTCCATTAATAGTTTGAGTAAGTTGCATTAAACTAGCATTAGGATATGCTGATAAATAGCTTTGAGCAAATAAAGGAACTTGTTTAAAAGCTCTTTATCATATGATAAGGTCCAAGATGGCAGTTTAAACCGACAATATCTGCACCTAAATTTACAAGAGCACTTAGTGCATCAGTTACTTTTTTTCCCCATTTTGAGTAATACCAGCTTCTAATAATGAAATATTAGTAATTATAGGTAAGTCAGTAAGTTTTCTTACTTCAGATAAAATAGTACGAATTTCTTCTTGATCATAATATGTTTCAAATAATAAGCCATCAATTTTTTTCTGTAGATAAAAGAACCTTAACTTGATCTAGTGTTTCATTAACTATAGATTCTAAAGTTAGCTCACATTCACGAAGCCCTCTTATAGCCCCAATAGTACCTAGAACAAATGTTTTTTCTCCTGCAGCAGAACGTGCGATTTCAGCTGCGCGAATATTAATTTCTTCAAACTTATCTTCATATCCATAAGTTTTTAATTGGCACTTTTTGGCAGCATAGGTATTAGTCTGAATTATATCAGCTCCAGCTTCGATATAAGCTCTATGAATTTCTTCTACAGCACTAGGATTTGAAATATTGTTATATTCATGACAACTTTCTAATCCATTACTGTAGAGAGTTGTACCCATAGCCCCATCGGCTACGAGTACATTATTTTCTAATCTCTCTAGTAGGTTTCTCATACATCTCCCTCCAATACTATTTTTTTAGTTCAGAGCGGATTTCTTTTGTTACCTCAACTAAAACTTCTAGTGCCTCGATTGTTTCTTTTTCTGCACGTGTTTTTAGACCACAGTCAGGGTTAATCCAGAATTGTTCTGTAGATAATTTTTGAAGTGGACGTATGATATTAGTACGAACTTCTTCTTTTGTAGGTACACGAGGAGAGTGGATGTCATAAACTCCAAGACCAATACCTAGAGGGTAGATTGCTGTCTCAAATGCAGAGATTAATTCTCCGTGACTTCTACTTGTTTCGATAGAAATAACGTCAGCATCTAATGCTCTAATAGAATCGATAATTTCATCGAAGTTAGAGTAACACATATGAGTGTGAATTTGTGTTTCATCATTTACTGATGAAGTAGCAAGACGGAATGCAAATACTGCTTCTTCAAGATATTTTTCTTTTTTACTATCTCTAAGTGGTAAACCTTCACGAAGTGCAGGTTCATCAACTTGGATAATTCCAATACCAGCTTTTTCAAGTAGTTCAATTTCATTTTTAAGAGCTATAGCAATTTGGTTAAAGATTTCTGCTTTAGGAATATCACTACGTTCAAATGACCAGTTTAGGATTGTTACTGGTCCAGTTAACATACCTTTAACAGGACGGTTAGTTAAGCTTTGAGCATAAGCAGTTTCTTTAACTGTAACAGCTTCAATATGTTTTACATCTCCGTAAATGATTGGTGGTTTAACCCCACGAGAACCATATGATTGAACCCAACCAAATTTAGTTGATGCAAATCCAGCGAAACGTTGACCAAAGAATTCAACCATGTCTGTACGTTCAAACTCTCCATGAACTAATACATCAATGTCAAGGTCTTCTTGGATTTTAATCCAACGAGCGATTTCTTCTTCAATGAATTTTTCATAGTCTTCATTAGATAATTCGCCTTTTTTCCATAACGCACGTTGAAGACGTACTTGTTTAGATTGAGGGAATGATCCAATTGTTGTAGTTGGTAATAATGGTAAGTTGAATTTTTTGTTTTGAACTTCACGACGTACTTTGTAATCAGATGGGCGAGTAGAACGAACATTTTCACTTGATTCTAATTCTAGATTTCTGAAGTCAGCATTTTGTAATTTGTGGAAATCTTCAACATGTTTTTTATATGCATCAGATTCATTTCCATCTAATTTATCAGCTAATAAATTAAGTTCTACAAGTTTCATCAGCAAATGCTAATCCATTAAGAAGAGTTTCTTCAAGTTCAGTTTCATGTTTTGTTGTAACAGGAACATGTAATAGAGAACATGAAGGTTGGATTACTAACTCAGCAACATTTTGTTTGATTTCTTCTAGTAATTTTGAACTATCTTCAAAGTCGTTACTCCAAACATTACGTCCATCAACAACACCAGCAAATACTTCTTTATCTTTAAATAATCCAGCTTTAACATTAGCTAGGTTTTCTTCTCTACCATGAACGAAATCTAATCCGAATGCTACTGGTAAATCAGCAAGTTTTTCAGCTTCTACTAAAGCTTCAAAGTAAGTTTGGAAGATGAATTTAGCATTTACTTCATTATTGAAGTGGTTATATACTTTATGAGCTAATTCCACATAATTTTTCACCTTCGTCAGTTACAAAGATTGGTTCATCTACTTGGATGTATGAAGCACCAGCTTCTACTAGTTCTTTAAATACTTGTGTGTATAGTGGAACTAATTTGTCTACAGCTTTTTCAAATTCTCCTTCTTCTAAGCCACTAGATAGAGCAACATAAGTTATAGGCCCAGTAATAACTGGTTTAGCTTTATCACCAACTATTTCACGTGCTTCTTTATATAAATCAAGTAGGCGAGTATTGTTTAATTTAGGTTCAACATTTTGCCACTCAGGTACGATATAGTGATAGTTTAGTGTTAAACCATTTTTTTCAGTGCAGAAGCAACATTGTCTTTATTACCACGAGCGATATCAAAGAATAAATCTACGTCAACTTCTCTTCCTTCAAAAACGTTGTGGAATAACGTTGAATTGAACTGATAAATCTAAAAATGTGATCATATAGTGAGAAATCTCCTACAGGGATTAAATCTAATCCAGAGTCATATTGTTTTTTTGTAAGAAATCTCTTCTTAATTTTCCAGCTTCTTCAAATAACTCGTTTTTGACGAACTGTACGAGCCCAGTATCCTTCAATTAATTTTTTTCCATTCTCTCTTTTCCCCTAAACGAGGGTATCCTAAACTTGAAATTTTTTTGTCATTTTTTTCTTTCCTCCTAAAAATGTAAATATAAATTTCTTAATAATAAAATAAAAACGCCCTTAAACAATAAACTAATATTGTCTAAGGACGTGCGTTTCATACGTGGTACCACCTTATTTTATGGAAAAATCTAAAAATTGTGAATTGAATTTTTTTAGTTTTCCACCTCATTAAAAATTTTAACGCTATTTCATGCGTATATTTTACCGAATATTACTTCAGCTCGATAATTAAAAACTCAAAGACCATCTTTCAAAAAAACTCATTAATCTCTTTTCAGCTACCGAGATTCTCTGGTGTAAATCCTTTTTTTCTACTCATCTTTTTCAATGTTATATTATATTAATTTGTAAAAAAATAATTTGTACTCAGTCTTAAATACGACAAAAGGGTAGTAACACAAGGGACGAAATGACCGTGTTACCACCCAATTTTATAATCTTAAAATAAACTTTTAATCTTACCTCAATGATTATTAACGGTAATCAACCGGAACTAACTCATTAATAGTCATTAGTTCAGCTCTGTGACCATTTACAATACACCCAAATCCTTTTTTTCACCAACCAAAAAGGTCTCTAATAATTAAGTAATATTGCTCTTCACTTCTTCGCTTTTTAAAAACTGTTAAAGAAATAGTAACATAAGTCTTTTTTTCTTTGTCAACACTTTCTAGTGAAAAAAATTAAAAAAACTTTTTTTCCGAAATTGTCAGAAATCTATGGAAGACCATATATATTAATATATTTTTAAAGATAATATTTTAATAATAACTATTTAAGAAATATTTTAACTTTTACTAATAGTTAGTTAATATCCATAAGGTATACTGTATTCATCAAACAAAAAGTTTTGGTAATAAAGTATTAAATAAGAGGAGAGAAATACAAATGAAAAAAATAACTTTATTAAATCAGAAAATTTTACAAAATGGGCAATCAGAAAAAGTTAGTGTTGGTGTGGTGTCAGCTGCAATTGCTAGCGGAATTTTTATAGTTGTTGGCAGTGGAGAAGCTCATGCGAGTGATTTACAAGATAAAGCTCCTGTAGTTCAAAAATGTAGAAAAATAAACAAGTAGATGATGCAACTGAATCTAAAGTAATTGAAAACAAATGTAAATACTGTAGGAAAAAGAAACAAAACAAGTTGAGAAAAAGTACAGTTGAAGCAAAAAAATGTTGTAAGTGCTGAGAAACAACCTGAAAGTAAAAATCAGAAAAAAAGAAGTAAGTATTGAATCAAAAGAAACTGATGTGAATAATTTAATAAAACAGGCAAAAGATGTAGCAGAACCACAAACAACTCCAGTTGAAGTAAAAAAAGCAGTAATGGAGAATACAAAAGATACAGTAGATGTACAAGCTAAATACTTAGATAAAAGCAAACTTCCCAGGACCATTCACAGCAGGGAGTGAACCAAGTAATTCCTTATGAATTCTTCGGTGGAGATGGAATGTTAACAAGATTAATCTTGAAATCATCAGACAAAAGCACCATGGTCAGATAACGGATCAGCGAAAAAAATTCAGCATTATTACCATTAGAAAAAAACTAGGAAAAGGATTATACTTCTATGAAGTAGACCTAGAAGGAACAAAAGGAAAAATCAGATAAAGAATTACTAGATTTATTAAAAAGCTAATGGAACACAAAGCTACAAAGCAACAATCAAAGTATACAGTGAAAAAAAGATGGAAAAAGCGGATCTAACAAACGTAGTGGCAACAAAAGATGTAAATGTAAATCTAAATGGCCTTACAAGTGTTAACGAAGTTAAAAAAGCAGTAATGGAGAACACAAAAGATATAGTCGATGTACCAGCTAAATACTTAGACAAAGCAAACTTCCCAGGACCATTCACAGCGGGAGTAAACCAAGTAATTCCTTATGAATTCTTCGGTGGAGATGGAATGTTAACAAGATTAATCTTGAAATCATCAGACAAAGCACCATGGTCAGATAACGGATCAGCGAAAAATTCAGCATTATTACCATTAGAAAAACTAGGAAAAGGATTATACTTCTATGAAGTAGACCTAGAAGGAACAAAAGGAAAATCAGATAAAGAATTACTAGATTTATTAAAAGCTAATGGAACACAAAGCTACAAAGCAACAATCAAAGTATACAGTGAAAAAGATGGAAAAGCGGATCTAACAAACGTAGTGGCAACAAAAAGATGTAAATGTAAATCTAAATGGACTTACAAGTGTTAACGAAGTTAAAAAAAGCAGTAATGGAGAACACAAAAGATATAGTCGATGTACCAGCTAAATACTTAGACAAAAGCAAACTTTCCCAGGGACCATTCACAGCGGGAGTGAACCAAGTAATTCCTTATGAATTCTTCGGTGGAGATGGAATGTTAACAAGATTAATTTTGAAATCATCAGACAAAGCACCATGGTCAGATAACGGATCAGCGAAAAAAATCCAGCATTATTACCATTAGAAAAAAACTAGGAAAAGGATTATACTTCTATGAAGTAGACCTAGAAGGAATAAAAAGGAAAAATCAGATAAAGAATTACTAGATTTATTGAAAAGCTAATGGAACACAAAGCTACAAAGCAACAATCAAAGTATACGGTGAAAAAAAGACGGAAAAAGCGGATCTAACAAATCTAGTGGCAACAAAAAGAAGTGACTATAAATCTACATAAAGAAACTAAGCAAATGGATATGAAACCAGGAGAAGATATGATGCAAAAATAATACAGCTACTGGTTCAATGAATTCAAATGTAAGTGGAAAAAGCAATGAATATGAGTAAATCTGATAGTATGTCTATGAAATCTAGTATGAATAAAGCTATGATGCCAGAAAAATATGACTATGGATTCTCATATGAATAAAGATATGATGCAAGATAATATGACTATGAATACTCATATGAGTAATGGAATGACGAAAAAAAGGTATTCTACCAAAAAAACAAGTGCAGCACCTGAAGGAACAATGAGTTCAACAAATTCATCAAATACTGGAATACTAGGATTAATCATTGCAAGTTTCTTAGGTATATTAGGATTCAGAAGAAAAAAATAATTAATAAATAAAAATATACTTGTAGATTTTTATCGAAATAGTGCTATACTTTTTATTGTATAGTACTATTTTGATAAGAGGAGTTAAATATGGTTAATAAAAATTTTATTAGTAGATGATGAAATAGAAATAACGGAGATAAATAAAACGATATTTAGAGCAAGGTGGATATGATGTTGATATCGCTAATGATGGTAAAGAAGCTTTTAGAGAAATACAAGAAAAAAATAAATATTCTTTAATAATTACAGATATAATGATGCCTAATATAGATGGCTATGATTTAATCAGCGAAGTACAGTATTTAGATGAGGAACAACCATTTTTTTATTCATAACAGCGAAAAACAACAGAACCAGATAAAATCTATGCTTTTAAGTTTGAGGGGCAGATGACTATATAGTAAAAACCATTTAGTCCAAGAGAATTAGTTTTAAGAGTTAGAAATATACTACGTAGAATCGAGAAAAAAATAGTAGTGAAAAATATTTTTAACTTTTAGGGTGATTTGAAAATTAACTATAATAGTAGAATTGCTATGGTAAATGATAGACAATTAGAACTAACCGTGAAATCTTTTGAATTATTATGGCTACTGGCTAATAATCCGGATCGTGTTTTTTTCTAAAAACAGAATTGTATGAAAAAAATTTGGCAAGGTGAATATGTAGAAGATGCAAACACGCTAAATGTGCATATACACTCATTAAGGAGAATCTTAACAAAATATTCAACAGAAAAAAACACCGAGTATAAAAAAACGGTATGGGGTCTAGGATACAAAATGGAAAAAAACAAGTTTAAAAAAATGGAAAGGAAATATAGAATGAAATTAAGAGATTATATTATTGTTGGATATATTTTTGTCATTTTTAATAACTATTATGGCTGTTTTTTGGGCTTCAAATTTAATGTTAATTGAAAAAAAAGATACATATTTTATAGTTGCGATTACAATAATTGCAGGACTAATTGGAGCTACGATTAGCATTATATTACTAAAAGGTGTATTTAAGTCATTACATGTATTAAAAAAAGACAAATGATTAGTATAAGTGAGAAAAAAATTTTTGATTTTAGCAATACTGTAGAAGGTCCTACTGAGTTTAGAGAATTATCATTATCATTCAATGAAATGGCAAAAGCATTTAAAAAGAAAGTTTTGATTCATTAGAAGAAAGTGAAAAAGAAAAAAATCTCTTATGATAGCCCAGTTATCTCATGATATAAAAAAACTCCTATAACTTCAATTCAATCAACTGCGGAAGGAATGTTAGACGGAATAATAAAGGAAGAAGAATATAAATATTATCTAGAAACAATTTGTCGACAAACGACAAGATTGAATAAACTTGTTGAAGAATTAAATTATTTAACATTAAGTGTAAAAAGATACTAGTGAAGATGATAAAAAAATGAAACAATATTTTTTTAGATAAATTATTGATTGACTGCATGTCAGAGTTTAAGTTGCGAGCAGAAAAAAAGAAAAAAAGAGATATCTATATTAAAGTTATTCCTGAGAATGCTAAAATAGTAAGTAATTACAATAAAAATTCAAAGAATTATCGTGAATTTAATAGGTAATGCATTTAAGTATTCACCAAGCGGGACAAAAATAGAAATAGTTGCCGAAATAAAAAATTCAAAGAATTATCTATTTCTATAATTGATGAAGGTTGCGGTATAAAAGAAGAAGAGATTGATAATATTTTTTTAAAAAGATTATATCGTGTTGAAGCATCAAGAAATATGAAAACAGGTGGTTATGGCTTAGGTTTGGCAATAGCGAAACAGTTAGCTTTACAAATAAATGGAGACATATTAGTAGAAAGTGAATATGGTAAAGGAAGTAAATTTACTTTAAAAATTAATTGTTAATACACTGAGTATACAAGGAAATCTTTGAATCAGATTTATTATTTTGAAAGAATAATTGGAATTAGATTTTTTTAAGAATTTTCAATATAAAAAAACATAAAAAAATTTTTTTAAATTTTGACAAAATAAATTTTTTTCACGGTATAATGAAAAAAATCTACTGAGGAAAAATAAATATGGCAAATTCAAAGTATATTACACGTCTTAAGCGCTCAGAAGGGCAACTAAGAGGGATTCAAAAAAATGATAGAAGAGAGAGAGATTGTATTGATATAATAACTCAATTAAGTGCAGTTCGTTCAAGTGTTGATCGTGTTATTGAGTTACTAATAACAGAAAAATCTTATGGAATGTATTAATAATCCTTTAGAAAATCCTGTAGAACAGAAAGAAAAAAATAGAAAAAAAGCTATAAAAATATAGTAAAGAGTAAATAGTTTAAAAGAATAATAAAAAAGCCTTGTTCCTGAAATTATTCAGGAACAAGGCTTTTTTTGATGATGTATTAATTTTATATTAAAGAGAATTTAATATAGTAAAAAAATTGGTTGTTTTTTTATTGTTTAATATTTTACTTTGTTTCTCCAGGCCAATTATTCATACCACCTTCGATATTTATTATATCGAATCCTTGAGCCTCTAAAAAAATCATATGCCTTAGCTGAACGTCCACCTGCTTGACATATTACATAGTATTTTTGATTTTTATCTAATTTAGTGAAATCTATACCAAGACTACTCAAAGGAAAATTTTTAGCAGAAGGTATATGACCTACTTCGTACTCGTGATTTTCTCTTACATCGAGAATCGTAAGTTCCTCATTATTATACTTTTTCATAAAAAAATCTTGCATTGAAATATTATTTTTCATGATCTCTTCCTTTCAATATTAGTAATTTTAGACTATTTTTCCTCTCCATGCATGCATACCGCCTTGGATATTAATAACATCGTAGCCTTTCTTTTTTAGTTTTTTTGCTGCAAGTTTGCTTCTAGCTCCAGAGTGACAAATAACATATACTGTTTTATCTGTTATTGGAGTAAATTGACCAATCTCATTAAGTGGAACATTTTTTTGCATTTTTTTATATGTCCCTCTTCGAAATTCACCAGGGTGTTCTTACATCTATTAATTGAATATTTTCTTTAAGTTTTTGTTCTAGTTCGATAGTAGAAATACTAGCTACTTTTTGTGAATAAATAAAAACATATATAATCTACCTCCTGATATACCCTTATAGGGTATATTAAATCATGAGGTAGATGAATTGTCAAGAATGTTGATTATAATCAGAAAAATCAAAAACTAGCTTATGAATTATTTTAAAAACAAAGATGATTTAGAAATTTAATTTATAGTTCCTAACTTCTAACTAGAATAATATTTCTGTAATTTTAGTTTGAAATTTTTTTATTAACAGCTAGTAAAAATAGTATATGAGCAATTAGTATTAAATATATAAGAAAAATTTTTAGGAGGGATAAGATGTATATAAATGAGTTTAAAAACCGATCAAGAAGTACGAATGTTTTTTTCTTGTTGGATAATGTAGTAAGAGGAATAGCTACTAGTGGTAAACCTTACTTAACATTATATTTAAAAAGATAAAAACTGGATCTATTGATGGAAAAAAATTTGGGAAGTTAAAGATGAAGATACTGAAAATCTAAAAAGCTGGAATTATGGTATTTATAGAAGGAACTGTTTTAGATTATAGGGGAAAATTACAGCTTAAAAATAAAAAAATTATAGATTAGCAAATGATAATGATTCAATAGATATTCAAAGACTATATTCAAACAGCTCCATTATCAAAAAGAAATTATGATTAGCGAATTAAATGATTTTTTTAAAGGAAATCAGTAATCATAAAATTAAAAAGCAGTTACGATAGAATTATTAAATAAATATAAAAAAACAATTTGTAAGTTATCCAGCTGCAAAAATCAATGCACCATGACTTCTATTCTGGATTAATCTATCATACAATAACAATGTTAAAAAAATTGCTAAAGCATTATTGGAAATTTATCCATCTTTAAATAAAGATTTATTATATAGTGGAATAATTTTTACATGATTTAGGAAAAAAACTATAGAGCTAAGTGGTCCGATAGGTACTTCATATACTTTAGAAGGGGAATTATTAGGTCATATCGTTATTATGAGTGACGAAGTTTCTAAAAGTAGCGGAAAAAAATTAGGTATAGAAGGTGAAGAGATTATACTACTTCGACACATTATACTTGCTCATCATGGGAAATATGAATTTGGTTCACCAAAAATTACCTATGGTAAAAAGAGGCAGAAATTATTAATTTTATAGATAATATTGATGCTCGTATGATGATGTTCGATAAAAAAACTTATCAAATGTAGAACCAGGAACTTTTTAGTGATAAGTTATTTGGTTTTAGAAGGTCGACATTTCTATGTGCCTACATTCGATGTTAATGAAAAATAAATAATTAGGAGAATTTAAGGAAAAATATTATGAATAAAAACAGTTAAATATATATTAGGTTTTGTAGCTATTTTTTTGTGGCTGCAGTAATTTGTGTTTTTTTGGTATTATTAAGTATGAGGAATCAAAGGAAACTACAACTACTAATAATAGTGAAAAATTTAGGCAGTGTAGATGGTAAAAAAATTTAGATAAAGGAAACTACAGTAGTTGTAGAGAAAAATACGTACTATTACAGATTTAGATGCGTTAAAATCTGAATTAAATTTATCTCAAGAAACTATAGCTGAACTGAAAAACTTTGCTCCGACGGTTAGTTATTCAGTAGATAGCAGCAATGGAGGCACTAAAATCTACCTAAGACAAGGTGGACATATTTCAAATAATAAAATTGTAGGAAAAAATGAACTAATAGGTGCATATGATGTAAAAGATGGAAAGTTAACACCTGTTAGTGAAGATATTAAAAAAGTTTCATCTAATATAGATGCTAGTAAGCTAAAATGGACGGACCTAAATTTAAAAAATACAGAGCATAATAAATCTGCGGCGAAAGAAATGCTTAAAAAGTATTTCTTCCCTAACTCATGGAGAAGATAAATTGAGAGCAGTAGAATTATTTGGTTATTTAGTTGATTTTAGTAAAAACAACTCCAGCTAGTGGTAAAGGTTATCAAGTAACTAAAAATATCATTGGGTGAATTAACAGATGTTTATAATACAGCATATAAGGATACATACAGTGCAGAAGATGTATATAAAGATATACCATCACTGAAAAATATAAAATATAGAGAAGTAGATGATAGTTATTCAGGTAATGAAGATAAGTATAATAATTCTCTTTCAATAGCTGAGACAGTATACTTTTAAAAAAAGATAAAGTTTATATAACAGGTATGGGAGGATGTAGGAGGAGCAACTCAGTTACTCTCCTACTGAGGAAAGTAGTTGGACTACTCGAAGGGGATAGATTAATAGTTCCAATCAAGGATGCATCTACAAGATAATAAAGTTGCAGGTAAATATATATTACGTTTAAATAATAAACAATATAAAGGTGGAGAATCTCGCTCTAAATACTATATAGAGAGTATGGAACTAAACTAATATGTTAGAGATAAATAATAAAAGTAGCTTTTGGTAGTTTGTTCTAATGGTAAAAGCTAAGGAAGATAAAGTTAAATTAGATAACTTAGAAAAAAACATTATTAGACTTAGGCTTTAGTTCCTGTTTATAGTAATTATTTATATAAAGATGAATTTGGTAGAAGTGCAAGTTCTGAAATACGTAGCGAAGAACTTATGAGATTCTTTACTGATAAAAAGTATAAAGGCAATTTTTGATATTTCTGGCGGAGATCTTTCTAATGAAATATTAGATTATTTAGACTATGATATTATTAAAAAAATATTAAACCATTTTTTTGGCTATAGTGATTTAAGTGTGGTACTAAATGCAATAACGGCTAAAAACAGGAGAACCTACTTATTTATACCAAGTATTGAATATTATCAGGAATAAAGATATAAGAAATAGGTTCGAAAAAACAGTGTTGTATAATAAACCAGATTTAGTAAATATATCATGGGAATTTTTTCAAGGTGAAGAAATTAGTGGGATAGTTGCAGGTGGAAATATTAGGTGTTTTCTTAAACTAGCCGGTACTCAGTATTTTCCAGATTTAGAAAATAGAGTATTATTTTTAGAAGGATTAGGTACAACAGTAGAATCATTAATTACTCATCTAACTCAATTAAAACAAATGGGAGCTTTTGATAAGATTGCTGGCTTATTACTTGGAACTTTTACTAATCTTGAAAAGACTTATGATAAACATTATATTTATCGCATAGTTCAAGATTTTATAGCTAAAGATTTACCAGTAGCTAAAACAAGTGAAGTAGGGCATGATATAAATTCTAAAATACTTACTATAGGTGGTAAAATAAATATAAAAAACTTTCAGAGTAGCTAAATTACTCTGAAAGTTTTTCTATTATTTATAGGTTATACCATTTAGAAATGGCTTGAGTACCATTAGTATTTCTAACTTCTTCTTCTAATTCATTATATAGTTTATAAGCAGCTTCTAATCCTGGTAGTGTAATATTCATTTTTTCACATTCTTCAAGTGCTAGGCGCATATCTTTTTATAAAGTGATGAACAAAGAAACCAGGTTTAAAAATCATTTTTTTAAGAATTCTTGGTCCATAAGACGTCATAGAGAAGCTTCCACCTGAACCAGTTGAAACAGTTTTGAAGAAATCTTCTAAATCTAGACCAACCTCTTTTGCAAACTTAAAACTTTCAGCAATAGAAATCATAGTAGTAGCAATAGCTATTTGATTTGCTAATTTAGCATATTGTCCTTTTCCAGCTTCTCCAAAATAAGTAATGTTTTTGCCTAAATGTTTAACAAGTGGAAGAACTTTTTCTTCATAAACTTTTTTATCACCACCAACCATTATTGACAAAGTACCATTTTTTGCACCAATATCACCACCTGTAACAGGTAAGTCTAAAGCGCTAGCCCCAACTTTAGCAAATTCTTCACTGATTTTTTTAGCAATAGTTGGCGAAGAAGTTGTCATATCAACAAATACTTGCCCTTCTTTAGCAGTAGTAATTAAACCATCATTCCCTAGATAAACACCTTCAACATCCTTTAGGGATATCCAACCATTGTAAAAAAACAACGTCTGCATTAAGTGGGGCATCTTTTATCTCAGTAAGTAGCTTGGCACCACGTTTAACTAAATTTTCTGTTTTTGATACTGTACGATTATAAACATAAAGTTCGTGCCCTGCATCCAGCAGATGACCAGCCATACTTTCTCCCATAACACCTGTACCAATCCATGCAATTTTTCATAATGAGATCCTCCGATTATTTATATTATATTTTTTTAATTATATCATATATTGGAAAAATATGTTATAATAATTTAGGTAATAAAGATATTTAGGAGGTAGCTTTGAATAAAGGTAAAAATAAAAAGAATTTTTTTATGTACTAGACCGCACAGTTTTTCCAGCAGCAATAGCACCTGTATTATTTGGGACAACATATGGGTTAGTATATAGTGATGATGTTTCATATTTGAAGTTTTCTTTATTTCTTATAGCGTGTTTACTTATACAAGCAGCAACAAATTTATTTAATGAGTATTTTGATTATAAACATGGATTAGATAAAATTGATTCTGAAGGTATTTCAGGTTCAATTGTAAAAAGGTAAGTTAAGTGCAAAAAGAAGTGATGAACGGAGCAATATTACTTTTATATGCTTTCGTTAATTATTGGTATAATATTAACATTAATGACAAGTTATTATATTTTTTTAGTAGGTATAATATGTATGTTAACAGGTTATTTTTATACAGGTGGTAAGTACCCTATAGCGTATTCTCCTTTTGGAGAGATTGTTTCTGGATTATTTATGGGTACAATTATTATTACGCTAGCTTTTTTTATTTTCAAACGGGATATGTTAATATTGATATAATATTAGTGTCATTACCGATATTTTTTTAATGATAGCGGCTATATTATTGGCTAACAACATCCGAGATTTAGAAAATGATAAAGAATCTGGGTAGAAGAACATATGCTATATTAGTAGGTAGAGATAATGCAATTAAAACATTAGCAGCTAGTTTTGTTTTTAGTATATTTATTGAATATAATTTTTTTCAGTTACTAAATATGGATCGATATCGTATTTATTAGTACTTGTAACAGTACCATTAGCTATAAAAAAATAATAAAAAGGCTTTAAAGCAAACAATAATAATAAAAACAATGGCACCATATATGCTATTGACAGCAAAAATTAACAATTTTTTTATAGGATTTATAATGTCATTAGCAAATATAATAAATATAATTTTAAAAATAAATTAAACTTGTCAACTTTTTTTGTTGACACCAGGCGATAAAAGATATATAATAAATAATGTGTTTATGAGGTGATATTTAATGAAATGGTTAAGATCTTCGTTATTCAAAAATAATAGTGATACTTTTGTTTTTGAAGAAAAAATAAATGTTAATGTAGGACACTACGATAATTCTCTTAAAGATATTAGAGATGTTGTTGTTAGTGGTAAATTAACTCGAGGTGGCCAAGATAAAATATATGCCGATCTATTAATTAAAGGAAATTTCGAAATGATTTCAGGGAAAACATTAAAAAATGTTATAGTACCTTTTGAAATCGAAGAGAGAGAAGAATATGTTGATAAATCTCTTTTTATGGGAGAAGATGTATTCGACGTTAATTTAATGGATATGTATATAGATCTTACATCTTTAGTACATGAGCTTATAATTTTAAATATTCCAATTACAACTTCACAAGATGAAGAAGAGTTGGAAATGGTTTCCGGTAATGACTGGGAGCTGGTTTCTGAAACTGATTTAACAGAAGTTAAGGAGAAGAAGGAATCACCATTTGCAGCCCTTAATGGTTTATTTAAAGAAGAATAAGAATTATTTAAAATAATTGGAGGAAATTAACTATGGCAGTTCCTTTTTTAGAAGAACATCAAAAACAGCTAAAAGAAAAAGAAGAACTCACAAAAAACTATCTGCACCATCAATTTCTATCGATGCAACAAGCGGTAACTATGTAATGGGTCACCGTGTTGATAGAAAAACTGGTATGTACAAAGGTAGACAAGTTCTAGACGTTAAATAATTTAAATATTACCAAAAAGCTTAAGG